>Ga0209172_10000116_pt1 | contig 239994 bp, 202 predicted proteins | sample LarsenN4metaG_FD_184113 | JGI IMG/M metagenome (GOLD analysis project Ga0209172, IMG submission 184113) | Hot spring sediment bacterial and archeal communities from British Columbia, Canada, to study Microbial Dark Matter (Phase II) - Larsen... ...
TGAAGCGCGGCTACGCCCGGATGCGGCGGTATGTCACGCCTCCGCGACGCGCCCGCAGCTGTCCACGCGCCGTGCGCCAGCCCGTTCAGGCCTGGCCGCGCGTGCTGCAGACACGATCGATCAAAGGTGCCCCGCACTTCCAACTGGTGTAGCTACGTGGTCACCAATTTCCGAAAGGCATTAGGCTGAAGCCGGACACTACAGCACCGAATTACGAACCCCCAATCATCAACCACCAACCCCGATCACTGACCACTCACGACTAACGACCAACCAGCAGGATGCGGCCCGACTCTTGTGGAAATTGCGTTGACGGCGTAATCGCCTGCTGAACGGTTGACTCACTCTACGCTCTTACGCGACGTTCTGCCATTCCTTCGCAAGGAACGTGGCCAGGTGCTGGTGCCCATCGATCTTCCGCAGCTGAATGTGGCCGAAGGCGACGAGTCCGTATAGCACGATCAAGGCGGCGTCCTCGGTACCGAATGCGGCCTGCGTCTTGGTGCGGCGACGGAACTCGCGATTGAGATTCTCGACCGTGTTCGTCGTGCGGAGCGACTTCCACATCGGCTTCGGGAAGTCGTAGAACGTAAGCAGCTCGAGCCCGGCTTCCTCGAGGGACTTCGCGACCGCCGGGCACAGCCCCGACCACTTCTTGACGAACGCGTCGTAGGCGGCACGGGCGGCGAGGCCATCGGCCGCGTAGAGCAGGCGATGGTAATCACGTTTCAATTCCGCGTGCGCATGGCGCGGGCAGTGCGTACGAAGATTTTCCAGCTTATGGGTCGTACAGCGCTGGACGCGCACGCCCTCCCACTGCTTCAACGCGTGCTTCAGACCGGGGTTGCCATCGACGACCAACAGCAACGGCGCGGCGAGTCCTCGCTGCTGCAGATCCGTGACCACCGCGCCCCACGTTGCGCTCGCCTCCGAGGCGGCGACGCGCAGCGTCAGCAGGCATTTCTGGCCGGTTTCCGTCACGCCCAATGCGGCCAGCACCGGGACCGACACCACCCGGCGCGCCACCCGCAGCTTCAGATGAAAGCCATCGAGAAACACGATCGGGTAGCGCTCGCTCGAGAGGTCGCGGCCTTGCCACGTCGCAAACAGCGCTTTCAATCGGCCGACGATGCGCGACACCGCGCTCTTCGACCAGTGCCGCTCGCCGAGCAACGGCTTCAGCGCCGTCCGGATCCGACGGCTATTGACGCCACCGAGATAGCAGCTGAGGATGGCCGCGTCGATCTCCCGCGTGCGGCGCGCATACCGCGGCAGCAGCTGGCTGTGGAACTCCGTCGTCCGCCCGTCAGGGCCAGCGATCCGGCCGCGCGGGACCGTCACCGGCCGCGTTCCCTCCGGAGTCGTGATCGTCCGCTCGACGCTACCGTTTCGATACCCGCGACGTCGGTCGGTGCGCTGATGTGGCTCCGACCCGAGGGCCGCCGCGAGCTCTTCGGCGAGAGCGGTGTCCAAGGCCTCACGAATATGCCGGCGGAACTGCGCTTCGATGTCCTGGCGGAACTGGAGAATCGTGGCGGGGCTTGTGCTAGTCTCCTGCATGGCGTACCTCCCTCGCCGCTGCTAACGGCGATGTGCTTGGTCAGCAGGAGGTTACGCCATTTTTCTTTTTCCACAGCTCTCGGGCCGCATCCAACCAGCAACCACTTGATCACTCACCACCAACCGGTCTCTTGACGCCCGCCCCCGCGCGGGCGTATACAGCACCCACTTCTATTCGGTTCACCAGCAGGTCTCATCCGGTCGCAGTCATCTCTCATCAGGGCAGGCGGCGGTAGGTCCTTTCCGGCGTCGGTATCGGGTTCTTTCGGCGTGCGCGGCAAGCGGGGCGTCGGCCGGCTGTGCCGGCCATCACTTCTGCGAAGGGAGCTTGGTCATGAGAAGACTGCTGGGACTGTGTCTCCTCGCGTGCGGTGTCCTTCTTCCCTCGGTCGTGCAGGCACAGACGACACTGGCGGGCGTCGTGCGCGACACATCCGGCGCGGTTCTGCCGGGCGTAACCGTCGAGGCCGGTAGTCCGGCACTCATCGAACGCATCCGCACCGCGGTGACTGACAGCGCGGGTCAGTACCGCATCACCGAGCTTCCTCCGGGCACGTACTCCGTGACCTTCTCCCTGCAGGGCTTCACGCGGGTGGTGCGGGAAGGCGTGGTCCTGGCCGGCTCCGGCGTCAGAACAATCAATGCCGACCTGCAGGTCGGTGCCCTTCAGGAGACGATCACCGTCACCGGCGAAACACCGGTCGTCGACGTCCAGTCCACCCGCCGCGAAACCGTGCTCGACGCCGACATCGTCAAGGCGCTGCCGGCCACGCGGACCTACGGCGCGCTGCTCAACGCGATCCCAGGCCTGATGACCAACACCGGCGCGGCCGGCGCGATGACGACGCCCGACATGACGTTCTTCACGGCGCATGGCGGCCGGCAGAACGAAGGACGGGTGCACATCGACGGGCTTCCGGTCGCGGCCTCGTTCAACGGCGGCGGCGTGTCGACGTTCACCTACGACACGAACAACGCGGAAGAGATGCAGGTGCTGGTGTCCGGCGGGCTCGGCGAAGCGGAGCAGGGCGGCCCGAGCATCAATCTGGTGCCGCGGTCGGGCGGCAACACCTTCAGCGGCTCGGCGTTCTACAGCGGCGCCGGCAGCTGGTCCTCCTCGAACAACATCGACGATCGCCTGCGCTCGTTCGGGATCAACAGACCGCCGGAAACGATCGCGCTGTGGGACGTCAGCGGCAGCATCGGCGGGCCGATCAAGCGCGACCGCATCTGGTTCTTCGGCTCCGTGCGCCAGTACGCCAACTTCACGCGGGTGGAGGGCGCCTACGCGAACGCCTACGCCGGCGATCCGACGCACTGGGACTACGCCCGCAACGATGCGGTGCAGTCGCGCACCGCGAACTCGCGCGACATCTTCTCGTTCCGCATCACCTCACAGGTAAGCGCACGGAACCGCGTGTCGTTCTCGCACGAGTATCAGCATCGCTGCTCCGGATCGACGCTCGGTCCCGAGGGCGGCTGCCGCGGCGCAAAGTCCGACTGGGTCGGGCTCGGCAACTTCGGCGGCGGCACCCCTGCGTCGCCCGAGTCGTGGCCCGGCTACCACGACTTCCCGTACAACGTCACGCAGGCGACGTGGAACTCGCCGATCTCGAACAAGGTCCTGCTCGAGGCCGGGTTCTCGCGGTTCCACTACCTGTGGGCGGGCTTCGGCCAGGCGCCGCCCGATCGCATCAATCTCATCCCGGTGACGGAGACGGCCGCGATCCAGGGCCACCCGGCCAACTTCACCTACCGCGGCGCCTTCGATCCGCTCGGATTCGGCTGGGCCGACAACGATGCCAACCCGAACAATTGGCGGGCCACCGTCTCCTACGTCACCGGCTCGCACAACATCAAGTTCGGGTATCAGGGCTCGTATCAGAAATCGCTGCAGGGCCGCCAGGCCAACGAGTCGCTGCTGCGTTACACGTTCACGCAGGGCGTGCCGACCGGCGTGTCGTACTTCATCGCGCCCCGGTGGGAGCAGAACGACCGTACAGCGACGGCGGCCCTGTTCCTGCAGGATCAGTGGACGATCGGACGGCTCACCCTCCAGGGCGCCATCCGCTACGACCGCGCCTGGAGCTGGGCCCCGGCCGAGCACAACGGCACGTCCACGCCGTCGCCCTACATCGCCGGTCCGATCAGCTTCCCGCGCACGCCCAGCGTCGACGCCTACAACGACATCACCACGAGGTGGGGCGGCGCCTGGGACGTCTTCGGCACCGGGAAGACGGCGCTCAAGGTCAATCTCGGCAAGTACCTGCAGACGGCGTCGAACGACGAGAACTACTGGGCCAACAACCCCGCGCGGCGCATTGTCACCGTAGTCGGTCTGGGGCCCGGCAACCCGTCGCGAGGCTGGGTCGACAACGGCAACTACGTCGTCGATTGCGATCTGCGCAATCCGGCCTTGCAGGACAACCGCCCGACCGGCGGCGATCTGTGCGGCGCCGTCGGCGGCCTCGGCCTCAACTTCGGCAGCGACAACCCGAACACGACGGTCATCAATCCCGATATCCTGCACGGCTGGGGCGTGCGTCCGTCGGACTGGCAGTTCGGCGCCTCGGTCCAGCAGGAGCTGCTGCCTCGCGTGTCGGCCGAGGTCGGCTACTACCGGCGCTGGTTCCAGAACTTCTTCGTCGTCGACAACCAGCTCGTCGGACCGTCGGATTACACGCCGTGGACGTTCGTCGCGCCGCAGCATCCCGGACTTCCCGGCGGCGGCGGGTATTCGATCACGCAGTACGCGATCACGCGGGAGGCGGCGCTGCGCGGCGCGCGGAGCTATCAGACGTTCGAAACCGACTTCGGCGACGCCCGCACGCAGTACTGGCACGGCGTCGATGTCACGTTCAACGCGCGGCTGCGCAACGGGCTCATGGTGCAGGGCGGCACCAGCACCGGACGCGGCGTGCGCGACACCTGCGACACGCAGGTGAAGATCGACAGCCCCGACCCGCGCGGCTGCCACGTCACCGAGCCGTGGATGACCGCGCTGCGCGGTCTGGTCGCCTACACGGTGCCCAGGATCGACGTGCTCGTCAGCGCGCAGATGCGATCGCTCAACGCGTCCAATGCGCTGCCCGGTCTCGTCGGCAGTGCCTCGGCGACCAACGGCGCGTCGCTCAACGCCAACGTCGCGGTGCCCAACTCCGTCGTGCAGGCGTCGCTGGGCCGGCTGCCGGGAACCGCCCTGGTGACGCAGACGACGACGGTCAATCTGCTGGAAGCCGGGCAGCTCTATCCCGACGAGCGGATCAACCAGGTCGACATGCGGTTCGCGAAGATCGTCAGCCTCGGACGCACCCGCGCGGACATCGGCGTGGATCTCTATAACCTGTTCAACACCAACGACGGCACGGCGTTCCAGCAGAACTTCGACTACGCCACCAACGGCGCAGCGTGGCTGCGGCCGACGTCAATCGTGGCGCCGAGGTTCGTCAGGTTCAACGTCACGTTCAGTTTCTGAGGCGCCTGATGATACGAACAACCGGCCGCGAGTGCACGAAGACGTGCCTCGACGGCATCAGCGGGGACGGAGGGTGACTGTATGCGACTATTGCGAGCGATCCTCCTGGTGTCGTGCGTCGCGATTGTGATGAGTGCCGGGCTGGCGCACGCACAGGCCGCGATCGCGGGTGTCGTGAGAGACACGTCCGGTGCCGTACTGCCGGGCGTCACCGTCGAGGCGTCGAGCCAGGCGCTGATTGAAAAGACACGTTCCGTGACCACCGACGGCACGGGCCAGTATCGGATTGTCGACCTTCGCCCTGGCGTGTATTCGGTCACGTTCACCTTGAGCGGCTTCAATACGTTTCGGCGGGATGGCGTCGCGCTCGAGGGCAACTTCGTGGCGACGATCAACGCCGAGCTGCGCGTCGGCGCCCTGACCGAGACCATCACCGTCAGCGGCGAGTCGCCGATCGTCGACGTGCAGAGCTCTCAGGTCACGCGGACGATCGACAGCGAGCTCGTTTCCGCGATTCCGTCCGCCCGCGGCTATCAGTCGTTCACTGTCCTGCAGCCAGGGTTGAACGTGCAGGGTGCCGACGTCGGCGGATCGACCGGTGCGCTGTTCAGCGTGTTTCAGGCCCACGGCGGCCGTCGCAACGAGGGCCAGGTCCAGGTCAACGGTCTGAGCGCCGGCTGGCAGGGTATGGGCGTCTCCGGCTACGTGCCTGAAGTCGGCAGTGCCCAGGAGATCACGTTCCAGATCACCGGCGGTCTCGGCGAGGCCGCGACGGGCGGCCCGCAGATGAATCTCGTTCCCCGGGAGGGCGGCAATCGCTTCAGCGGCTCGTTTTTCGGGAGCTGGGCCGGCGAGAACTGGCAGGGCAGCAACCTGAGCGACGAGCAGCGGGCCAGCGGCCTGCGCGAGATCGGCAAGATCGTCAAGCTGTGGGACGTCAATGGGACGTTCGGCGGTCCTGTCGCCCGCGACCGGCTGTGGTTCTTCTGGACGGGGCGGCACCTCGGCAGCCGGAACAATGTCGCCGGGATCTTCATCAATCGCAACGCCGGCGATCCGACGAAATGGACCTACGATCCCGACTACAGCCGGCAGGCTGTCGACGACAACACGACCAAGAACTCGAGCATCCGTCTCACGTGGCAGGCGTCACCGCGCAACAAGTTCAGCGTCTGGTGGGACGAGCAGAAGACGTGTCAGTCGTGCGTCGGGGGCGGCGCCGCAGGCAGCGCCGCGCTCACCGTCGGCTCTCTTTCGCCGGAGGCGGACGGCAGCAACCACAACCCGATTCGCATGGGCCAGGTCGCCTGGACATCACCGGTGTCGAGTCGGCTGCTCGTCGAGGCATCGTACGGGATGGGGCCCAACGCCTGGTTCGGCGACAAGGAACGCAAGGACGGCTACAACCCGGAGCTGATCGAGGTGCAGGAGAACGCGGGCATCATTCCCGGCATCTCCTACCGGGGTCAGGATGCTCAGCGCAACTTCGGCTACATGGGGACCTACAGCGGCTCGCTCTCCTACGTGACCGGCGCGCACCGCTTCAAGGTCGGGGCGCGCCGCCAGAGCACGAGGGCGGCGTTCATCAGCTACTACAACAACTACCGCCTGCGCTACATCTTCAACAACGGCCTCCCGGCGTCGCTGACGATGTACGGCAACCATGGTGCCCGCAACGAATTCGAGATGTACACGACGGCGTTCTACGCGCAGGATCAATGGACGATCAACCGGCTGACCTTGCAGGGTGGCCTGCGATTCGAACGCATCACCAGCTGGTACCCCGAGGCCCGGTTCGACCGGGACCTGTATATCCTCGAGCCGCTGACGTTCCCGGCACAGGATGCCGGCGTGGGACCCAAGGACATCGATCCCCGTTTTGGGGCCGCCTACGACGTGTTCGGCAACGGCAAGACGTCGTTGAAGGCGAGCCTGGGGCGCTACCCGACCCCCGAGAACTCGTACGGTGCATACGGCTGGCTCCAGCAGCCGGCATTCCGCGTCGCGACGGCCGCTACCCGCAGCTGGAACGACCTCACGTATCCCGAGGGCGACCCGCGACGAGGGAACTTCATCCCTGACTGCGTGCTCACGAATCAGGCCGCCAACGGCGAATGCGGTCCCGGAAACCCGAACTTCGGTCGGCCAGTCGTGTTCTCGACCTACGATCCGCACGTGCTGAGCGGATGGAACGTCCGTGAGTTCAGCTGGGATCTCAGTGTCGGTATCCAGCAGGAAGTGTTGCCGCGCTCGTCGGTTGAAGTGACCTACGTGCGGCGCAGCTGGGGCAATCAGACGGTCACGGACAACCGTGCCTATACCCGCGCCGACTACGACCGCTTCAGCCTGACTGCGCCGACCGATTCACGGTTGCCGAATGGCGGCGGCTACCGTGTGGACGGCATATACGAGCTGAAGGCCGACCGCCCCTTCGGGCTGCTCGACAACTACGTGACCCATGCCAGGAACTTCGGCGACGGCATCCGTGAGACGTACAACGGCATTGACGTCAGTGTGAATGCGCGGATTGCGAACGGACCGCAGCTGCAGGGGGGCTTCAACGTCGGCCGAAGCGCGCGAAACGAATGCGATGTCGTGGCGCAGCTTCCCGAAGTAATCTCCGGCGCGTTTCGGACGCCCGAGCAGTTCTGCGACATCACCTCGGGATGGCTGGTGGCGTTTGGCGGGCTGGCCAGCTACGTCATGCCACGGCTCGACGTCCAGGTCGCTGCGACGATCCAGAGCCGCCCCTTCGCAGGTGCCAACTTCCCCGGGATCGCATCGCAGAGCCTGGCGGCGAACTGGCTGGTGCTGAACGCGCAGGTGATCCCCGAGCTCGGGCGTCCGTTGTCTGGCGGCGCCCAGTCCACGTTCGTGAACGTCGTGGAGCCGGGCACTCTCTACGGCGATCGAATCAACCAGGTGGACCTGCGCGTCTCGAAGGTTCTGCGGTTCGGCGGGCGGCGCGCCATGATTGGGCTGGACGTGTTCAACCTCTTCAACACCAACGCCGTCTACCAGTACTTGCAGACGTATGCCGGCAACGGTGCAACGTGGCTGCAGCCGAGCTCGCTGGTGACGGCGCGGTTCGCGAAGCTGAGCGCGCAGATCGATTTCTGAATCCGATGGGCTGACCAGGGGACGGAGCGAACCGGGGGTACCACGGAGCAGGCTCCGTCCCCCGTCGCTCCGTATTGCCCGTGTCTGCCGCCCTTCGCTACGGGGCAACGCAGGACCAGTTGGCGGCATCCTTCCTGTTGCCCGTCCCTTTGTACTTCGCATACTGCGGATAGGGACAGACCGGACGGGAGAGGCTCGTCTGCGGGTTGAACGCCGTGATCTGCGCCGGCGCGGTGCCTGTCTCGCGCCACGCTTCGAGCGCCCCGATCGAGTCGAAGGTATTCGGGCCGGGGCCGCCGCCGCAGTGGGCCATGCCTGGCACCATGAACAGCCGCAGAAAGTCGCCCTGGTTCCTGCCCATCTTCTGCAGCACGCTCTCGTAGTAGAGAATGGTGTTTTCCGGAGTGATCGTCGTGTCGGCCCAGCCCGCGTAGAGCAGCAGCTTGCCGCCACGCGCCTTGAACCGGCTCAGATCGGGATCGGTGGCATCGACGAAGCCGACCCTGGAGTTGATGATCGGCAGATCGCGATCGAGATCGAAGGATTTCCAGTCGTAGTCGGCGTTCTGGAAGCCCCAGATGCGAACCGTGTCGTAGCCGCCGCCGGGAACGTCCCTGGGCGGCTGCAGCGGCGGAAGCGGGTTGGTGATGTTCTGGCCGGAGAAGATCAGCTCGCCCCTGCTGTTCTTCACGCCGCCGTAGAACGTCTGCACGGTCTTCATCTGCGCCGGGGTCAGGCAGCTGCTGGCGTCCGCGCCTGACGCCGTCGAGCAGGCGAGCGTCGACAGGTCGAATTTGCACGCGCGCGGATTGTTGACGAAGCCTTCCTTCATCGTGTCGCACGCGTTCGCGATGGCCTTCGACACCATCTCTGCCTTCGCCGCGGGAATCGCTCCCTCGGGATGCCGGTACAGCTCGATGCTGCGCGCCACGCCGGCGGTGTGCATCTGGATGTGGCGGTTGGCGAGCGCGCCGGCGATGATGCCGTCGAAGTCCTCGGGGAACCGCTGCGCCGCCATCACGCCCTGGCGCCCGCCCGTCGAGCAGCCCTTGTAGTACGAGAACTGCGGCGGCCTGCTGTAGAACGCGTCGATCACATGCTTCGACGCGACGACCATCTCGTGCATGGCGCGATGCGAGAAGTCGACGATCTTCTCCGGGTGGCCGAGCGCGAACATGCCGCCGGGACCGTCGGCCGCCGTGTGGCCCGTGTCGTTGCCGGCGGTGGCATAGCCGCGCCGCAAAGCGGCCTGCATGTCGCCGTAGCCCTGGATGGCTCCGCCGAAGCCGCCGTTGCCGACCGCGAGGAACTTGCCGTTCCAGCCGGCGCTCGGCATCCACAGTTCGGCGTTGATATGCGAATCGCTCGACGGCGTGAGCACGAGCTTCACGCGGCAGTGTGCGGGAAGCGTCTGCGCTCCCGCACCGCGCCCGCCGGCGGGTACCGCGGCGGGTTGTGCCGCGCCGTTGCGGCCCGGCTGGACGAACGGTCCAGCGGCAACCGACTCCGCGCTCACGACCGTGACGTTCGGGATGGCCAGCGATTTCAGGGACTCGCACGTGGCCGCCTCGACTGTCGAGGCCAGCAGCGCGGACCCGAACAGGGCGGCGAAGATCGTGGTTCTCATACAGCCTCTACTGGCGGTTGAAGCGATGGACGCGGCCGAATGCGCTGAACTCCGAGACGAACAAATCGCCGCGGGCGTTGACGGCAACGCCGTGCGGCGAGACCACGAAGCCCTCTCGCCACTGCGCTGGCGGCAGCTTGTTGGTGCCGATCCCTTGCTCGGTGTTCGTGCCGATCCGCGTCACCACGGCGCCGGCCTTGTCCAGCACCGTCACACGGCCGTTCAGCTCGCCGACGATCGCGTGATCGCCATCGATGGCAATCGCGGCGGGCAGCAGCAGATCCCTGGCGACGACGCCGAGGAACTGGCCGTCGAGCGAGAGGTGCACGACCCGGTTGTTGGCGCGGTCGCAGGCGATGATGCGCGCCGGCGTGAACCGGGTGTCGATCGCCAGCTTGTGCAGCGTGCTGAAGCTGTACGGGGGATTCTTGCCGCCGAAGGAGGCGAGATACCTGCCGGTCCTGTCGAAGCGGTGAATGTAGTCGCTGGCATACCCGTCGGTGACGTAGATGTCGCCGTTCGAAGCGACGTCGAGCCCGGTGAGCGCCAGCCCGATCTGCTTTGTGCGCGGGTTTCGCACCTTGTACTGATCGGGGATCGACGCCGAGCCGATCGTCATGACGATCGTGCCGTCGAGCGTCATCTTGACGATGGTCTGGCCGCGCAGCGTGGCGCCGTAGATGAACTCGCCGCCGTCGGCGTCCTTGCGAATCACAAAGCCGTGGAAATCGCTCGGTGCCCCGTTCACGTTGCGCAGGAACCGGCCGTCGGGCGCGAACACCTGCAGCCCCGCGGCCGGGTCCTGGACGCTGACGTAGACCTCGCCGGCCGCGCTCACCGCCACGTCGCCGTGCTGGTTGCCCAGCTGGGCGCGCCCTTCGGGAAGCTTCAACCAGTTGGCCGCGACCGTGTACTCACCGGCAGCAGACGCAGTGCCGAACCCGGCAGCGACAACGAGAATGAAAACGAAAAGTGTCCTCTTCATGGGCCGCGATTATGGCGCTAACGTGCTTATCTCGGAAGGGGCTGTCGCCGGGTTCGAACGCGCTCGGATTCACCGCTCCATGCCCTTGTCGCGAATCACCGCGATATTCGGCGCCGACATCAAAAACGACACGAATTCCCGTCCGACAGCGCTTTTCGCGCCGGCGTTCACGCCTGCGGCCATGACGATGTAGGTCTGCAGTGCGGCAGGGAACGCGCCGCCAAGCTCGGCACCCTTCACTGGCAGGATTTCGCTCACCGGCAGCACGGCGTACTGCGCCGTGCCGCTGAGGACGTTGGCGTTCACCTCGTCGCCGTTGGCCGCAGGCTTTGACTTTGCCTTGATGGCATCGGCAATTCCCATCTTCTCGACGGTCGCCAGGAACGCCACGCCGCTCGCGCCGGTCGTGACGAAGGTAATCGACTTCGCCGCGAGGAGCGTCCTGCGAAACGCGTCGGGCGTGCTGACGTCCGGCCTGGGCGCGCCGGCGCGAATCATCAGGCCGAGTCCGGTGCGCGCGACGTCCGTGCGCGAGCCCCGGGCCACCTTGCCCTTCGCGATCAGGTCGTCGATCATTGCCGGCGTCAGGATGGCGACGTCGAACGGCTCGCCGCCTTCGATGCGCGTCTTCAGCGAGGCGGCCAGATCGTACACGGTCGTGACCTTGTGCTTCGTCTGCTGCTCGAATCGAGGCGCGAGCACGTCGACGACGGTCTTGATGCCCACGGAGGAGAGCACGCGAATGTCGTCTGCCCGAGCGCTCGCAGCGCTCAGGATCACGGCAGTGGCAGCAAGCGGGGCGGCAATTCGCGGCAGGATTCTCGTCATCGTCGGTCCTCTGCAAGTGTGGCGATGTGCTGGACGAGATCTTCGTGGAGCTGCTCGAGGGATCTCCATCTTTCGCTCCAGCCGTTCCACGCGCACTCTCGATGATTCTGGCGGCATGATCTCACCCGCGCCTCGCGTCGCCGGAGGGCGACCGAGGGTGTGACGCGCGGGAGAGGCGACACGCATACCGCTCAGGCGCGGCGACGACGATAGCACGCTCCTGTGGGCGGGAGTAGAGGCGATCAGCGGGTCCAGGCGGCGCTGAGCGCGGCGCGATCGACCTTCTCGCCCCGCAGGTACACGTCGGCGATCCTGCGCGTGTTCCGGATGTCGTCGAGGTGGCTGTGGGCGTCGAGAAGTGCGGGCATGATCGTCTTGCCGCGCACATCGATCGTCGTCGCGCCGGGCGGCGCCTTCACATTCGCGCGCGGGCCGACAGCGGTGATGCGCCCGGCATCGACGACGAGCGCGGCGTCCTCGATCGGCGGCCGCCGTTCTCCGGTGACCACGCGCGCGCCCTCGAACACGAGCGCGCCGGTTCGCGGCTGCGCGGCCAGCGCGCAGCCAATCCCCGCGAGCACGATTGCCGCCGCCGGCGACCTGCGCACGACGAACACCTCAGTGCGAGCCTCGCGACGCGGAACCGCGTAGCGCAAATGAGGCCGCGGGCGCGGAGCACGAGACGAATCCGACCGCGCCGCTGCCGCCGCAGCTGGCGGCCGGAAGCGCGGCGATCAGGAAGCACTGCGGGCGTGTGCGCATACGGCCTCCGCCGGTGAGCCGTCAAGTATAGTCCCGGCGCCGCCGCACGATAGGCTATTGAAATGCTCACATTGCAGATGAACGAACGGGCATGGGTGCTTGCCGACCGCCTTGCGGCGGCGGCGCTCGAGTTCCGGGTGGAGGTCCACAAGCTGCCGTGCGGCTCGCGCGTGATCGATGCCGGAGTCAACACGCCAGGGGGCCTGGGCGCCGGCTGGTTGATGGCCCAGATCTGCCTGGGCGGTCTCGGACAGGTCGAGTTGACGCCCATGTCGATCGGCGGCGAGTCCTGGCCTGCGGTTCACGTCTGGACCGATCATCCCGCCGAGGCCTGCATGGCCTCGCAGTACGCCGGCTGGGCGATCAATCCCGAAGGCTACTTCGCGATGGGCTCGGGACCGCTGCGCGCGAAGGCGCGCGTCGAGAAAGAGCTGTTCGCCAAGCTTGGCTATGCCGAGGACGGTTCGCGCGGGGTGCTGGTGCTCGAGGGGCGAACGCTTCCCGACGACGCCGTCGCGACGTGGATTGCCGGGAAAGCGGGCATCGCCCCGCAGGCGCTGACGCTGGTCATCGCGCCGACGGCGAGCCTGGCCGGCGGGGTGCAGATCGTCGCGCGTTCGATCGAGACCGGTCTGCACAAGATGGACACGCTCGGCTTCGATGTGCGCCGGGTCGTCAGCGCCATGGGCCTGGCGCCGCTGCCGCCGGTGGCGAAGGGCGACATGCGCGCGATCGGCCGGACCAACGACGCGGTCCTCTACGGCGCGCACGCGCGCTACACGGTGAACGCCAGGGACGAGGAGCTGGCGTCGCTGGCCGAGCGCCTGCCTTCGTCCACGTCGGCCGACTACGGCACGCCGTTCTACGACATCTTCAGGCGCTACGACAACGATTTCTACAAGATCGATCCGCTGCTGTTCAGCCCGGCCGAAGTGTCGCTGACCAGCGTGATCTCCGGACGGACGTTCCATGCCGGCCAGCTCAACCCCGCCGTGCTGCGAACCTCGTTCGCGTAGCTGGTAGTCTGGGGTCGTGCTTCACTCTGCAACCGTTGTCATCGTCGTCCTTCTCCTGGCGTTCGCGACGGCGCCGGCTCCTGGACAGGCCGCTCGGGCGCCGGGCGCGGGCCGGCGCGTGCGGCGGACTCGTCCTGGGCCACGCTGACCGGCACCGTGTTCGATCCGCTGGGGGCGCCCGTGGAAGGGATGCTCGTGTCGATCGAGAGCGGCCCGTTCGGTTCCGGTGTGTCCGACGAGCTGTTGACCGACAAGACCGGCTCGTACAAGTTCGAGAAGCTGGCGCCCGGCGTCTACACCGTGTCGATGGCGCTCGAGTTCGCGCCGACGATCGAGGTGCCGCTCTCCGCCGGTGAGCTGCGCCGCCAGGATCTCCACATCCGGATAGACGAGGTGACCGCCACGTATTCCGTGTGCGTGGACTGCGAACCCGGCACCGATCGCTACAGCCCGCCCGAATCGCTGGTGCGGGAGTTCGCCAGCGACCGCGAGGCCCTGGCGCAGCAGGCGGTGCGCGGCGCCGAACCGATAGCCGGGTGGGAGGCGTACGAACCCGACGTGCAGGTCACGCCCGTCGTCCGGGAACGTGGTCTCACCGGGACCGTCGTGCTCGAAGGGCGCGTCGAGGCCGACGGGTCGATCGCGCACATCACGGCCGTCTCCTCGCCGCACGACGAGCTCAGTGCGGCGGCCATTGCCGCACTGCGGAAGGAGCGGTGGAGACCGGCGATGGTCCGCGGCGTCGCGGTCGCGTCGCCGCTGCGGCTGACGATCGAGTTCCTGCGCCGCGCGAAACCCGCGCGATAGAATCAGGCAGTGAACGTCGCCATTCTGAGCGCCCGCACCGGGTGGCATACCGACGAGTTGTGCCGCGCCCTCGCCGATCGCGGCCACACCGGCGTGGTGCTTCCCTACGAAAAGCTGGTCGGGCGTCTTCCCGGCGGTCTGTCCAGCGAATCGGTGCCGATCCTGGAAGCGGACGCCGTGCTCGCGCGGATCATTCCCGGCGGATCGCTCGAGCAGATCATCTACCGCGTCGACGCGCTGCACTGGATCGAGGAGCGGGGCGTGCTCGTGATGAACTCGCCGCGCGCGATCGAGCGGTGCGTCGACAAGTTCTATACGACGGCGCTGCTGCACGACGCCGGCCTGCCGACACCCGTAACGGTGGTCTGCGAACAGACCGACGCGGCGCTCGAGGCCGTGCGCGCCATGGGCGAGTGCGTCATCAAGCCGATCTTCGGCTCGCTCGGCCACGGGCTGGTGCGGGTGAGCGAGCCGGAAGTGGCGCGGCGGATCGTGCGATCGCTCGAACAGACGCGCACGGTGTTCTACGTGCAGCAGGCCATCGATCACGGCGGCCGCGACATCCGGGTGTTCGTCGTCGGCGGCCGTGTGCTCGGGGCGATCGAGCGGCGTGCGCCGGAGGGCGAGTGGCGGACGAACGTCGCGATCGGCGGAACGGCGTCACGGTTCGAGCTTCCCGATGCCTGGGCGCGGCTGGCGGTGCGTGCGGCCGGTGTCGTCGGCGCCGACTATGCGGGCGTCGATCTCCTGCCGTCGCGCGACGGCCGGATCTTCGTGCTCGAAGTCAACGGCATCCCCGGCTGGGAAGGGTTTCAACGGGCGACGGGCATCGACGTGGCCGGTGCGCTGATCGATCGGCTGCTGGTCCGGCTCTCGTCGCGCCCGGTCCAGGTCGTCGAAAACGTCGAATGAAGATCGCCCGCACCGGGGCCGACATCGCCGCGCTGGCGCAGCTGGCGTGTCTGCTCGAAGCCAGCGCGCCGAAGCCCGGGAACGTCTCGCCCGGCCGGAGTTTCGCCGATCTCGCATATGAGGATTTCCTGGTGAGCGCGGTGGCGATTGCGCCGGCGTTCACGCGCGTTGCGGAACAGCCGGTCGGCGACACCATCCGCCTGGCCGTCGAGCGCACTGCGTGCTGGACGTCGACCAACACCAATCTGGGGATCGTGCTGCTGCTGGCGCCGCTGGCGAAGGCCGCCGCAACGGGCGGCGTGCCGCTGCGCGCCGCCGTGCGGCACGTCCTCGACGACACGACCGTCGACGATGCCCGCCAGGTCTATGCGGCGATTCGCCAGGCAAAGCCCGGCGGTCTGGGACGCTCCGATGTGCAGGATGTTGCGAACGAGCCCGACGTCACGCTGCTCGAGGCGATGCGGCTCGCCGCGGGCCGCGACGGCGTCGCGCGCGAGTATGCGACGGCGTTCGAGGTGACGTTCGAGCAGGGTGCGCCCGCGCTGGCGCGGGCGCGAGGCGACGGTCTCTCGTGGAGCGACGCCGTTGTCGAGACCTATCTGACGCTGCTGGCCGGGTCCCTCGATACCCACATCATCCGGCGGACCGGCGTCGCCGCGGCCGAGCGGGTGTCGACGCTGGCTCGCGGGGCGCTCGATGCCGGCGGCGTGCGCTCGGCAGAAGGGCGCCAGGCGATAGCGGCAATGGACGAGGCGATTCGCGACGACCGGAACTCCTGCAACCCGGGCACCACGGCGGACCTGACAGCCGCCGCGATCTTCGTTACGCTGGTTCAATCGTAGCGTCCGCCTTCCGGCGGACCAGTATTGCGTAGTGTCCGGCTTCAGGCGGACCAGTATTGCGTAGCGTCCGCCTTCAGGCGGACCAGTATTGCGTAGCGTCCGCCTTCAGGCGGACCAGTATTGCGTAGTGTCCGCCTTCAGGCGGACCCGGATCGTGCAGCGTCCGCCCCCCGGCGGACCCCTGGAGGGTGAATGTCATCACGCGGGGAATTCCGCGTTTCGGTCACGAAAGACTACCTGGTGTTCTCCTCGGCGCACTTCATCACGTTCGCCGGTCACCGCTGCGAGGGGCTGCACGGCCACAACTATCGGGCCCGCGTCACCATCGAGGGCGACCTCAACCAGGAAAGCTGGTTCGTGTTCGATTTCGTCGAGCTGAAGCACATCATGAAGCGCCTGTGCGACGAGATCGACCACCTCGTTCTGCTGCCGCTTCGGAGCGACCGCATCGGCGTGGTCGAAGACGGCGACACGGTGCGGGTGTCGGTCGACGGCAAGCCGCGCTACGTGTTCCCGCGGCGCGACTGCGCCCTCCTGCCGATCCCGAACACGACGGTCGAGATGCTGGCCCGGCTGCTGACCGAGCGTCTGCAGGCGGAGCTGGACAGGCAGGGCGCCAAAGGGCTCACCGCGATCGAGATGGAGGTCGAAGAGAACTTCGGCCAGTCCGCGGTCTATCGAGTGTCACTGTCGGCCTGACTCCCGCCGGCCCGCCTGCCAGATGCTGTCCGTCGACCCGGGCGATGATGTGCTGGACGCGATCGAAGTGATCGGCGTCATCGATCTGCGCGGCGGCGCCGCCGTGCACGCGCGCGGCGGCCGGCGCGAGCAGTACAGGCCCGTGGAGGCCGTCGCCGGCGAGCCGATTCGCGCCGGGGACGCCAGTGCTCTGGCGCGTCAGTACACCGAGCGCTGCGGGGTCGATCGTCTCTACGTCGCCGATCTCGACGCCATTGAGGGACGTCCCGCGCACACCGCTCTGGTGCGCAGCCTAGCGGCATTCGCCCCGATATGGCTCGATGCGGGCACGGCCGCGGTGGACGAGGCGCGCCGTGCGCTCGACTGCGGCGTCGAGCGCGTGATCGTCGGGCTCGAGACGCTGCCGTCGCTGGCCGTGCTGGAATCCGTCTGTCAGGGTGTCGGGACCGACCGAATCGTATTCAGCCTCGATCTGCGAAATGGAACACCGATCGCACGCGCCGGGACGCTGGCGCGGCAGAGTCCCGAGGATCTCGCGCGTGGCGCGGTTGCCGCCGGAGCGGCGTCGGTGATCGTGCTGGACCTCGGCCGGGTCGGCGCGGGCGCCGGTCTCGACCTCGACCTGCTCGCACGCATCACCTCATCACTCCCCGGCGTCGACGTCTACGCCGGCGGCGGCGTACGTGGCGCCGACGATCTCGCCCAAATCCGGCGAGCCGGTTGCCGGGGCGCGCTGGTCGCATCGGCGTTGCTCGATGGACGGCTCGCTCTTCCGCTCGCCGGGCGCGCCCGATCATGACATCGAAGACGGTCCTCGGCTGGGACATCGGCGGCGTCAACACGAAGGTGGCGCGCGTGGCGGCCGGTTCGGTGCTGTCGGTCCGATCGCGGCCGTTCGAGCTGCAGCACGATCCCGGCGCGCTGGTGGGAGTGCTGCGCGCGCTAGCCTCCGAGACCGGCGCCGACGGTTCGGATGTGCACGCGGTGACGATGACCGCGGAGCTGTCGCAGATGTTTCGCACCAAGCGCGACGGCGTGCGGTTCGTCCTCGAAGCTGCTGCGGCTGCATTCCCGGGGGCGGCGATTCATGTGTACGCCGTGGACGGGCGATTCCTGTCCGTGGCGGACGCGATTGCCGCGCCGCGAATCGTGGCCGCGGCGAACTGGACGGCGACGGCGCGTGTCGTGGCGCAGTCGATAGCGGACGCCGTGCTCATCGACATCGGCACCACGAGCACCGACATCATTCCCATCTCCGGTGGAGAAGTGGCCGCGCAGGGCTGGACCGATCCCGATCGCCTCGCCTCGGGCGAACTGGTCTACACGGGCGCCGTGCGCACGCCGGTCGAGGCCATTGCTCCGTCGGTGACGCTCGACGGCCGCCGTATCGGCCTTGCCGCGGAAGCGTTCGCGCTTGCCGGCGACGTGCACGTCTGGCGCGGCGATCTCGATCCCGGCGACTACTCCGTGCCGACGCCCGATCGTCGTCCCGCGACACGCGCGTTCGCGGGGGAACGGCTCGCGCGCGCGATCTGCGCCGATCGCGAGATGGTCGATGACGCCGGCGTGAGCGCGATTGCCGATGCGCTCGCAACGGCGCAGGTCGAGCGGATTGCGACGGCTATTGCCGCGGTCCGTGCCCGGCATCCCTCGCTGCGCACGGCGGTCGTCACCGGTCTGGGTGCGTTCATCGCGGCACGTGCCGCGGCACAGGCCGGGCTCGACGTGATGGCGCTGTCGGACGTCCTGGGCGACGCGGCCGCGAGGTGCGCGCCCGCGGCATCGGTCGCTCTCTTGTACGGCGCTCCTGCTTCACTTGCCACGCTGCGCGCCGTTCAGGCCAGCCACGTGCCGGCCTCGATCGACATCGTCGTCAAGGTAGGCGGAGGACTGCTGGCCGAGGAGGGCGCTCTCGACAGAGTGCTTCATGTGCTCGCCGACGTGGCTCGGGAGAATCCGCTGCTCGTGGTTCCCGGCGGCGGGCCGTTCGCTGACGCCGTGCGTCACGAGGACGTCCGCTCGCGGCTGGCCGACGACGCGGCGCACTGGATGGCGGTGCTGGCCATGGACCAGTACGCGCACCTGATTGTGTCGCGGTCGCAGGACGCGGTGCTGGTGTCCGATGCCGCGGCCGCCGTGCGCGCGGCGCGTGAAGGGCGGCTTCCGGTGCTCGCGCCCTATGCCTGGCTGCGGCGCGCCGATCCGCTGCCGCACTCCTGGTCGGTGACGAGCGACAGCCTTGCGGCCTGGATCGCCCGTGACATCGGCGCCCGCCGGCTCGTGCTCGTGAAGCCATCCGGGGCCGCCCCTGGGGAGAGCAGCGTCGACCCGTACTTCGCCCGTGCCCGCGGGACGCTGGCCGTGGAACTATTCGCGGCCAATACCATCGAAACGCTGCGGCAGACTGCACGTGACCCGGGTGCGGCAACCGCACGTTCCTGACGAGTACGGCGCCACGGACCATGAGCGTTGCCGCTTGCACCCCAGGCCGCACTGGCCTAGTCTGCGGGTAGGCCCCGATGGAGCCTTCCCGCCCGAACGAGCGCGCGACGCTGTCTCGCGACGTCAGCGAGTTCTTGATCGAGCTGTCGATCGCGTTGCACCGCCATTCCATGTACCCCAGCGGTCATCGTGCGCTCGTCCCCGCGATCGAGTCGGTCGTTCGCCGTGCGGCGAAGCTGCACGAAGAACGTCCGCAAATCGCCTTCGGCGTCGCTCGCCGTCAGTTGATCATCGACGGCGTCGCGACCGATCCCGGCCAGCCGGTGCTGCGGCGGCTCGCCGAGACTCTGCACCGGCATCACATCGGCGCGTTCAGCATCGTGCGCGGCGTGGATGCGCAGGAGCTCGGCGAAGCGCTGCGGGCGCTGTCCGCCGACGCCGAGCGGGAAGGTCCGCTCGGTCTCCAGCCAGGTCTGACCGGCTGGCCGCACGTGAAGGTGCATCCGCTGACGTTCGATGGGCTCGCCCTCGTCGACGATGGTTCCGGCGGCGTGGGCGATGGCGCCAGTGCCGAACAGGCGCCGCAGGGCAACGAACTGTGGGCCGGGCTGGCGCGGGCGGCACTGGCCTCGGAGGGCTCCGAGGGCGGCGACGTGCCGTCGGACCCGTCGGCCGTCGCAAGGGCGATCGAAGCGAACAGCGGCCGTGCCGGCGCCTACGACCAGGCGATCGTCACCTACCTGCTGCAGATTGCCCGCGAGCTGAGGAACGCGTCTGGCGAGGCGTCGGAGGATCTCAAACGGCGCACGTCGCGCCTGATCGCCTCGCTCCAGCCTGGCACGCTGCGCCGCCTCGTCGCGATGGGCGGGGACAAGTCGCAGCGCGATCAGTTCATTGCCGACGCGATGCATGGCATGGCGGTCGATGCCGTGCTCGAGATCGTGAAGGCCTCGGCCGAGGCGAGCGGCCGGACGATCTCCCATGGCCTCGTGAGGATGCTTACCAAGCTCGCGGCGCATGCCGAGCACGGACCGGAGCTGACGCGGTCGCGCGCCGGCTCCGAGCTGCGCGAGCAGGTTGGCCGCCTGCTCGAGGACTGGCACCTCGAGGATCCCAATCCAGAGGCGTACGGGCGCGTGCTCGAATACCTGTCGATCTCGCAGACCGAAGCGACGCGCCCGAAGTGGGCCGTTGCCGCCGAGCCCGAGCCGCTTCGTCTGGTGCAGATGGCGCTCGAAGCCGGCGCGACCGGCCCGCTCGCCGAACGGGCCGTCGACCAGGCGATCAACGCCGGCCAGTTGAGCGGCCTGCTCGAGCTGATCGCGGCGCCGCCGGTAGCGGGCCAGGCGGTTGCCGACATGATTTTCGCCCGGCTCACGTGGCCCGAGAATCTGCGGGGGCTCTTTGCCAGCGAACGCGTCGATCTCGCCGGGCTCGAGCTCCTGCTGCCGCGTCTGTCGATGGAAAGCTACGAGCCCCTGCTCGAAGCGCTGGGCGCGGCGCCGAGCCGTCTGGTCCGGCGGCGGCTGCTCGACCTGCTCAGCCGCACTCCCCTCGACATCACGTCGCTGATCCTCGCGCGCCTCGCCGACGAGCGGTGGTACGTGCAGCGCAACATGCTGATGCTGCTCGCGCGCACGGGCCGAGTACCGCCCACGCTGTCGGTCGCGCCGTGGACGCACCATGCCGACGCGCGTGTCCGCTCCGAGGCGATCCGCCTCCAGCTGACGCTGCCGCACGAGCGCGAGCAGGCCGTTGAAACCGCCCTCTACGACTCCGATCCGCGGATCGTCCACATCGGGCTCATCGCGATACACGACTGTCCGCCGCATCTCGTCGAGCGCGTCATCGACCTGGCGCTCGCCACGGACCTCGGCGACGACAGCCGTCGGCTGGCCGTGAACAGCCTGGCCCGCATCCGGCGCGACGACGTCCTCGACGCGCTGCTCCAGTTGTCGATCGCCGGCCGGTCGCTGTTCGGCCGGGTACGCCTGCCGTCGAAGACGCCGGTGCTGGTGGCCGTCGTGCGGGCGCTCGCGCAGACCTGGCCGCGACATCCGCGCGCGTCGGGCGTGCTCGCTGCCGCACGCCGATCGTCCGATCCCGAGCTGCGCCACGCCCTCTCTCCCGAGGCCACATGAGCGATCCGGTCCGCTTCCTCAACGCGTTCGCGCACTCGCTCGGCATGATGACGCTCTATCCCGAGGGACATCCCTCTCGCGAGAAGGCGGTCGATGCGGCGTACGACGAGCTCGAAGGCCTCACCTTGCCGGGCGGTCTGCCGCCCGTGTTCACGTTCCTCGAGGATGAAGTCGTCTTCGGACGCGAGCGGCTGCGCGCGCTCGAGTCGTGGGACTGGGGCAGACGCCTTGTCGCCGCCGGCATCGAGCGCATGGAGTTCGAGCGCAAGGTGACCCGCGACGAGTTCGACGGCTTCCTGCAGGAAGTGGTCGCGCGCCTGGTGCTGTCGCCGGTCGGCACGAGCGAGGCGAGGCAGATGCGCTCGCTGGGCGTTCGCTTCGGCGCGGTGGGACTGCAGGGGCAGGACGCCATCGATCCGGCGCTCGACGCCGTGTTCGCGTCGCTGCCGACGACGACGCTGCGTCTCACGCTGGGTGAGGAAGCCGAGACGTTCCGCTGGCTGCAGTCCGAGGTGCAATCGGGCGGCGCGGTTCCGCTCCACGAGGCCGAGGCCGTCGTCCGCTCGCTCTCCGTGGCGATGCACGGCGACAGCCGCATGGTGCTGCCGCTGCTGAAGCTCAAGGAGTTCGATCAATACACCACGACGCACTCGCTCAACGTCGCCGTGCTGGCGATGGGGCTGGCCGAGGCGCTCGGCTGCCGCCCCAAGGAAGTGCGGGCGATCGGCGTGGCCGGCCTGCTGCACGACATCGGCAAGATCCGTATCCCGATCGAGGTGCTGACCAAGCCGGGCAGGCTCAACGACGAGGAGCGCGCGATCATGAACTCGCACCCGGTCGACGGCGCGCGCGTGATCATGCAGAGCACCGAGGATCTCGGCATGGCGGCCACCGTCGCCTACGAGCATCACGTCATGCTGAACGGCAGCGGGTATCCCGTGCTGCACTACAGGCGCGAGTGCGCTCTGGCCAGCCGGCTGGTCCACGTCTGCGACGTGTACGACGCGCTGAGCACGAACCGGCCCTACCGCGAGGCGTGGCCGACCGAGAAGACGCTGGCCTATCTCGAGGAGCGCGCCGGCAGCGAGTTCGACCCCGACTTCGTTGCCGCGTTCACCCGCACGCTGCGGCAGGGCGAGGCGCAGGTGAAGGTGCTGAGCGACGATGCAGGGCAGACATGAGGGCGCGGACGCGATCGGCCGTGACCCGTCCGGTGCGTCCGTTGTCGCAGGCGGCGCCGCGGACGCCAACCACGTCAGCACCCGAATCCAGCACCACATCCAGATCGGATAACGTCAGCCTGCCGGCGAGCGCGACGAGCAGGCCGGCATCGCGCGCGACGTCGACCCAGGCCTGAAGGGCCGCCGGCGGCATCAGACCGAGAAGTCCCGGACCCTGCTTGTTCGCCGTGTCGAGCAGGACGCCCGCGGCCCCGGACGCCGCGGCGGCGTCGAGCATCACCTGCGGATCGAGGCTGCCCACGTGACCGGCATCGGCGTAGGCGGTTGCGATCACGCCCGCCCGCCCGGCGGCGCCGTCGCGAGCGGCGGCAATCAGGGCCGCCGCGTCGCGGCGCGACGTCACACCTGCGAATCCGATCTTCACCAGCGTGGCGCCGGCGTGCGCGTACTCGCGCGCGAGCCGGCCGACGGTGGACGTGCAGGCGGCATCGCCGAGCGCGGCCGTGACCGGGCGAACAGCGCCGACCGCCGCCACGATGTCCTGCAGCGTGAAGAGGTCGACGGCCCCCAGCGCGCCGGCCGAGGGCTCCTTCGCATCGATGATGTCGGCGCCTCCCGCGAGTGCGGCGCGGCTTTCATCGGCGTCCCGGACGCTGACCAGCAGTCTCACGCTCACCGCAACGAGGCCATCCGTTCGACGAGGAGATATTCCACGAGATCGAACACGGTGCGGCGATGGCGGCGCCGATCCTCGGCAACCGTTGCCGAGGACGTCGTCACGACGACCAGGTCGAGGTCGGGCACGACGAAGATGTACTGCCCGCCGAAGCCCCAGGCGAAATAGGCGCGCTGCCCGCCCAGCTCTCTGATCCACCAGCCGTACCCGTACTCCTGATCGCTCCAGCAGGAGCGCGCGCGCGGCACCAGCGAGCGATCGATCCACGCCTCGGGGATCACCTGCCGTCCGTCGCGGCGGCCGCGATCGAGGTAGAGCTGTCCGAACGACAGCATCTGGCGCGGCGTGAGCAGCATGTCGTTGCCGCCGAAGTAGATGCCCTGCGGATCCTGCGGCCACCTGGGGAAGGTGAAGCCGAGCGCGCGGCCGAGCGTGTCGTTGGCGAACTGCCAGGTGCTGGTTTTCGTCGCGCGGGTGAGAATCGCGGAGAGCAGATGCGTGTTGCCGGTGCTGTACTCCATCACCGTGCCCGGCTCGGCCAGCAGCGGGCGATTGAGCGCATGCTGCACCCAGTTGCGGCTTTGCACCCACGCGCCGTAGTTCCGATTGCTCGTCGACTCGAGGCCCGATCGCATCGTGAGGAGATCTTCGATCGTGATGCGCTGCTTCGCGGGATCGCGGTCCTTCTTCAGCTCGGGGAAGTAGGTGACGATGGGAGTGTCCACTCCGGGGATGAGGCCGCGTGCGATGGCGATGCCGACGAGCGCGGAGATGATGCTCTTGGAGGCCGACTTGATATTCGCCGGCCGGGCGGCGCGCGCGCCGTTGAAGTAGCGCTCGAGGACCAGCTCGCCGCGGCGGCTGACCAGGAGGCTGTGCAGGCGCGGCAGCTCTTTCGCGACGGCGAGCGCCTCGTCGAACCCGGTCGTGGTGTGCGTTTTCGTGCGGACTTGATCCGTCCGGCTGAAGCCAAGGCTGAAGCCGGACACTACAGACGTCCGGCTGAAGCCGGACACTACAAGGAGGGCAAGCGCGATCAAAGCTGCGCGGCGCATGGCGGAATTATCGCCTCAGACCATCCTGCCAGTTGAGCACCACGTTCAGCTCGCGCTGCGCGCTCTCCTGCACGGGCAGCACCAGCAGAAAACGCTGCCCGTCTCGCGTGGAGTCGGCCAGCGTGCCGGGATTGGGGTTGCTCAGCAGCTCGAGCGGCATCTGGAACAACTGCCGCGGGACGCTGAACTGGAATGACGGGCCGTCGGCGACATCCACCGCGACGACCGCGCCGTCGGCGCTGAGGAACATCAGCTGCCTGCTGTCGGCGGTCCAGCGCGCCATGCCGCGCGTCCCTCGCGACACCATCCACTTGCCCGAGGCTTTCCCGCCGCCTACCGAGAACGGCTGTACGTAGATCTCATCGCGCCCGGTCTCGGCCGACATGTAGGCAATCCAGCGGTTGTCGGGCGAGACGTACGCGCCGCGTTCCTGCGCCGGCGAGACGATGACGGGAACTGGCGTCCGCTTGCCGGCGGCGTCGGCCTCGACGGGCAGCGCATAGACGTCTGCGCCAATCGTGAAAATCAGATAGCCGTTGTGCGTCCAGTCGGTGAGATTGTTGGCGTCCTTCGGCGCGGCCAGCAGCTCATCGACGCCGGATCCGTCGGCGGCCTTGCGATAGAACCCCCACGCGTTGTTGCGGAAGGATTGCCAGGCGATGTAGCGCCCGTCCGGCGACCACACGGGCTGCCCGTCCGGAGCCGGGTCGAAGGTGAACCTCGTGCTGGCGCCGCTGACCAGGTTGACCACCCAGATGTCCGAGTTGCCGGGCTGCTGCGGATCGATCTGCACGACCGCGGCTCTCGTCCCGTCCGGCGACACTTTCATCGTGCCGTAGGGAGCAGGGTCGCCGGGGCGCCCGGCAATGTTGCCGTCGCGCGTTATCCATGTGAGCTGCCGGTTGCTGCCCGAGACGGCGCGATACACCAGGGTGCCGGTTTGCGACACGGAGAAGTGCCCGAACCCGCCGCCCAGCGTGCTGGCGACCTGCTCCGCAACGGTGATCGGAGTGCCGGTCAGGGCCAGCGCGTCCATGTCGAACTCCTGCGCCAGCAGCGTGCCGTCGCGCAGGAACAGGACGAGCGGCGTGCCGCGGCGCGTCCGCGCCACCGCCACGGCGTGGTCGTTCGTCAGGATCGGCGTCCGGCTCTGCGCATCGGGCGCGACGTCGATGTCGCCGACCTGAATCGTCCGCTTCCCCGGGGGCAGGCCGCGCATGTACAGGAAGTGGCGGCCGTCCGGCAGAAACACGGGGTGCGCGTGCGCTTCCTGCGGAGACTCCGGTCTGGTGACCGGCGTCGGTGTGCCGCCGTTGGCCGGCACCTTCATGATGCCGTTCTGCGATCCGAAGAGAATCGTGCCGTCCGCCGACCACGAGCCGCCGAGCGCCGGCGCGACGTCGGCAATCGTCTCTGCCGGTCCGCCGGTGATGTCGATTTTCCTCAGCTGCCTCGGGTCGCCGTACGCGACGTAGCGGCTGTCGGGCGACCAGAACAGCGCGACGGTCTGCTGATTGAGCGTCGTGTCTTCGAGCGGCCTCGCAACCGTCGAATCGAGCGTGCGCAGCCAGAGCCGGGGAGTGCCGTCGTTGGCGTAGGCGGCAAACACGATCTTGCGGCCGTCGGGCGAAATCGACGAGGTACCGTATTGCGTGAAGTTGATGTTGGCAGGAAGCGCGACCTGAAAACGCACGACTTCGGCAGGCGGGGGCGTCTCGCGGAAGTGCACGTACGACACACCCGCGAGCGCGAGAGCGAGCAGGCCGGCCACCGCTCCGATGGCCAGCAGCGGCGTCCTGTTCGCTGTCGCTGCTGCGGCCGATGACGGCGCCGCCTCGAGCAGCAACATCGCATCGCCGGCGTCGCGCAGCCGCCGCCTGGGGTCCTTCTCGAGACAGCGCTGCAGCAATGGCCGGACCCTGGCGGGAACCTTCTCGAGATCGGGATCCTGGCGCACGACGGACGCGAGCACGTCGGTGACCGTCTCGCCCTCGAACATCTGCTCGCCGGTGAGCATCTCGTAGAGGATGACGCCGAAGGCCCAGATGTCGGCGCGCTTGTCGACGCTTCTGCCGCGCGCCTGTTCCGGCGCCATGTATGCGGCCGTGCCGAGGATGATGCCCGCGCCGGTGGCGGTCGGCGCCATTGTCGGCGCGTCCGCGAACGAGGGTGTCGTCGTCGTCCACGGACCGTCGGCCTTGGCCAGCCCGAAGTCCAGGAGCTTCACCGTGCCGCCGGGTGTGATCTTGATGTTGGCCGGCTTGAGATCGCGATGGACGATGCCCTTGTCGTGCGCCGCCTCGAGCCCGTCGGCAATCTGGCGGGCGATGTCGATGGCTTCGTCGAGCGGTATTGCGCCGCGCTTGATGCGCTCGGAAAGCGTGTCGCCCTCGACCAGCTCCATGATCAGCGCGCGATCCTCGACGCCGTAAATCGCGGCGATGTTGGGATGGTTGAGCGACGCCAGCACCTGCGCCTCGCGGGTGAACCGCGCCATGCGCACGGCGTCGCGGGCGAAGTCGTCGGGGATCAGCTTGATCGCGACTTCCCGGCCGAGTTTGCCGTCGACGGCGCGATACACCTCGCCCATCGCGCCTTCGCCGATCTTGGAGGAAATGCGGTAGTGGGCGATGGTTTCCGGGGTCATCGGCGGCCGCATGGTACTACGCCGCCGACGGCCGCCGCGTTGAGTCCGAACGCTGCTATTGGCCCACCATGTGAGGCAGGTCCTTGTTGTTTTCCTCGCAAATGCTCTCGATCAGCTCCCAGCCTGGCCGGAGATCCCATGACAGCCGGACGTCCCATGGCCTGGTGTAGGCCTTCGGATCGTCGATGGTCACGTCGATGTAGATGCGGCCGACCGACGGGCGAGTGTATCGCTCGGTGACCTTCAACGCTTCAGTGCCGGGGAGGCCGCGCATGTCGAGCCATGTCCTGCCGTTCTGGCCGATCGTCTCGACGATGAAGGTGTCGCCTTCCCATCGGCCGACGGAATACCCCATCCACATCGGCTGTGCCTCCTCGGGCACGCGCGGCAGCCGGCGTCCGTCGGTGAAGACCTGGCGATAGATCGTGCGCGATTCGTGCAAGAAGATCATCACGTCCGGCGTCTGAATCAGCTTCAGCCCGTCGGGGATGTTCAGCTTCTCTGGAATACCTGACGGCCAGCATCTCACGCCCGGGTGATCCTTGCCGTTGGTTCTGATGCGCTCCTGGTAAAGCGCTTCGGCCCACGGCTGCAGCGGCACGCTTCCCGGCGGCAGATCGGCGGCCAGATTCAGCAGGTGCTTCACCGGGTCGGTGGGCACCCAGAATCCCGACAGGTCGATCTTGCCGTCGGCGGTGCGCGGCGGCGGGGCGTTGAGATCGACCTTGCCGTCCTTCGTCAGCGGCAGGTTCTTCACCGGCTGGTTCGGCCACTGGGCGGCCGTGCCGGCGCTCATCAGGCACGCGGCGAGCAGCACGCAGAAGAGGTGAGCGCGCGATCGTGTCAATGTGGTCATGACTCCCGCCTCGCGGTCCGGATTCTAGCAGAGCAAGCGGCCCGGCAACGGCGCGGGCGCGCGACCGCGCGGAAATATCCGCGGATATATGATCGCCTGTCAGATGCCGGACGTGTCTCTCTCATTGGCCGGGCGCACGATGGTGGTGACCGGCGCCTCGAGCGGCATCGGCCGTGCCATCGCGCTGGCGGCAGCCCGGGCCGGCGCGGATGTCGCGTTCACCTATCGGACCAACGAGGCCGGCGCACGCGAGGTGGAGCGGGCGATCACCGGGCTCGGCCGCCGCGCCGTCGTCATCCGGCTCGACCTGACCGACGATGCGTCGATACGCGAACTGGGACCGGCCGTGCGCGCCGCATTCGGCCGCATCGACGCCTGGGTCAACAACGCCGGCGCCGACATCCTGACCGGTCCCGCCGCGTCGCTCTCGGCCGCACAGCGCCTCGATCGGCTGCTGGCCGTCGATCTGCGCGGCACGATCCTCGCGTCGTGGTGCGCGGCCGGGCTGCTGTCGGACCAGGAAGAGGGCGGCGTCATCATCAACATGAGCTGGGATCACGTGCTGACCGGAATGGCCGGCACCAATCCGCAGATGTTTGCCGCCGTCAAGGGCGGCGTGCTGGCGTTCAGCAAATCGCTGGCGCGATCGCTCGCGCCGCGGGTGCGCGTCAACGTCATCGCCCCCGGATGGATCGAGACGGCCTTTGGAGAGAGCCTCGATCCGCAGCGCCGCCGCGAGATTGCCGAATCCACGCCGCTCGGGCGCTGGGGCACCCCCGAGGATGTGGCCGGCGCCGCGATCTTCTTCGCGTCGCCGGCCGCCGCCTTCATCACCGGCCAGGTGCTGCTGGTGGGCGGCGGCACGGTCATGTGAAACGAAGACGAGCGGCAACAGCCGACGACAGCGCAAAGACAAGGCAGCAATCATGGCGAAGAAAGAGCCGACATACGACGAAGCCCAGATCAACGAGAAGCTGAAGGAGCTCCCCGGCTGGTATCTCCAGGACGGCTGGATCCGCCGCGTCTACAAGACCGATGGATGGCCGACGACGATGATGCTGGTGGCGACGATCGGCTACCTGTCCGAGGCGGCGTATCACCATCCCGACTTGTCGGTGACGTGGGGCCGCGTCACAGTCAAGCTGTCGACGCACAGCGCCGGCGGGATTACCGACAAGGACTTCGCGCTCGCGAAGAAGATCGAAGAGGTCGTGCTGTGGCGGCCGCAGCCGGGCGAGGCGCTCGAAGGCACGCCGAACAAGTGGGTGCGCAGCGGCGATCCCCGCGGATGAGCGAGACCGGGGCGCCGGGCCTGGTGGACGCGGCCGGGCAGCGCATGCTCTTCGTCACCGGCAAGCTCGCCGAGCCGGCGCTGCGCCGTGTGCTCGCCGACATGGCGCCCCCGTTCCACTACGACGTCGCCGTCCAGAAGATCACCGTTGCCGCGCTGATGACGACGCCGTGGATCGCCCGGTCGCTGCAGGTGCCGGAGGGCACCACGCTGATCATGATCCCGGGCTTGTGCGAGGGCGACACCGCGGTGCTGACCGAGAAGTTCGGTGTGCCCGCGGTGAAGGGGCCGAAGGATCTGCGCGACATCCCGCGCTACTTCGGCCGCGCCGCCGAGCTGCGCGAATACGGGGCGTGGGACATCGAGATTGCCGCCGAGATCAACAACGCCCCGCGTCTGTCTCGCGAGGCGATCCGGCGCGAGGCCGGCCGCTTCCGCGGATCGGGCGCCGACATCATCGACATCGGCTGCACCCCGGGCCTGCCGTTCCCCGCGCTCGGGGACGTCGTCCGCGAGCTCGTCGGCGCCGGGATGCGCGTCAGCATCGATTCGCTCGACCCCGGCGAGATCGCGACCGCGGTGCAGGCGGGCGCCGAGCTCGTTCTGAGCGTCAACGGCACGAACGTGGACGTGGCGCGCGACCTCGCCGGCCGCGGCGCGCGGTTCGTCGTCATCCCCGACATGGGCGGCGGCCTGGACTCCATGGAGCCCACGATCGCCAGGTTGCAGGCGTGGGGCGTGCCGTTTCTCGTCGATCCGATCCTCGATCCGATCGGGATGGGATTCATGGCGTCGCTCGAGCGCTATGCCGAGGCGCGGCGCCGATGGCCCGAGGCGGAGATGCTCATGGGCGTCGGCAATCTCACCGAGCTGACGGCGGCGGATTCGACCGGCGTCAACGCGCTGCTGATCGCCGTGTGCCAGGAGCTCGGCATCCGCACCGTCCTGACCACCGAAGTGACGCCGTGGGCGCGGGGCGCCGTGCGCGAGATCGACGTCGCCAGACGGCTGATGCACTACGCGGTGACGAGGCACACCGTTCCCAAGGGCGTCGACGACCGGCTGCTGACCGTGAAGGATCCGGTCGTGCTGAGCTACTCGGAAGAAGAGCTGCGCGCGCTGCAGGCGAAGGTCACCGATCCCAACTTCCGCATCTTTGCCGACCGCGAGGCGATCACGGTGTTCAACAGCGAGCTCTTCGTTCGCGGCACCGACATCCAGGCGATCTTCGAGCAGCTCGACGTCGACGAGGCGTCGCATGCGTTCTACCTGGGGAAGGAGCTCGCAAAGGCGAGCCTGGCGGTGACGCTGGGCAAGACGTACCGCCAGGAAGGGACGCTCGCCTGGGGGTATCTCACGCCGCCCGACGAGCCGGTGCGCGAGCACGTGCCGCTGACCCAGCGGCCGCGGCGGGTCAAGACGGCCGACGACGATCGTGCCGGCAGTTGAGGGTCGCATGGCACCGTTCGTCGAAGAGCTGACCCCTGTTCCCGATCCGGCGCAGTGCTGCGAACGGCTCGCCGGGCTCCCGTATCGCGTGTTCCTCGACAGCGCCGCGTCTGCCACGCGCCTCGGGCGCTACTCGTTTCTCAGCGCCGATCCAATCGAGGTCGTCGAGCGCAAGGGCTCGAGCCGTGCGCTGGACGACGTGCGCGACCGGCTGATGCTGTTCCGCACCGAACCCGTCACCGGGCTTCCGCCCTTTCAAGGCGGAGCCGCCGGATACATCGCCTACGACTGGGGGCTCACGCTCGAGCGGTTGCCGGCGCCGCGCTACGACGATCTGGCGCTGCCCGACGTGGTGCTCGGCATCTACGACTGGGTGCTGGCGTGGGACCACACCGCGTCGCGCGCCTGGCTGATCTCGACGGGGATGCCCGAGACGAACGAGACGACGCGCGCGGCGCGCGCCCGCCGGCGTGCCCGCGAGATTCGCGAGCGCCTGCAGGGCCCGGCGCCGCCGCCCGGCTCCCTCGCGCCCGGGACGTCCGGCGCGGCGCCTGAGGCCGCACCGTCGTTTCCAGTCGACGAAGGATGGTGGCCGTCCTCGCTGGAGCTGCGGTCGTCGTTCACTCGCCAGGACTACCTCGCCGCCGTGCGGCGCGTGCGCGACTACATCTTCGCCGGCGACATCTTCCAGGCGAACCTGTCGCAGCGCTTCGAGGCGCCGCTGCGCGAGTCGCCGTGGGACTTCTACGTGCGGCTGCGCCGGCGCAACCCGGCGCCGTTCGCCGCGTTCATCGAGGCGCCGCGGGCCAGCATTCTCAGCGCCTCGCCCGAGCGCTTCCTCCGCGTCGATCGCACGGGCTGTGTCGAGACGCGGCCGATCAAGGGGACGCGGCCGCGCGGCGTGGGTCCGGAGCACGATGCCGCCCTCGGCCAGGCGCTCGCCGAGAGCGCCAAGGACCGCGCCGAGAACCTGATGATCGTCGACCTCATGCGCAACGACCTCTCGCGGGTCTGCGCGCCGCACACGGTGCGCGTGTCCGAGCTGTTCTCGCTCGAACGCTACGCGACGGTCCATCATCTCGTCTCGACGGTGGTCGGGCAGCTCGAGGCCGGCGCCGACGCCCTTCACCTCCTGCGCGCCGCGTTTCCGGGCGGATCGATCACCGGTGCGCCGAAGCTCCGCGCCATGGAGATCATCGCCGAGCTCGAACCGTCGCAGCGCAGCGTGTACTGCGGCTCGATCGGCTACTGGAGCGTCACGGGCGAGCTCGACACCAGCATCGCCATCCGCACGGCGATCGCCTGCCGCGGCCGCGTATACTTCAGTGCAGGCGGCGGTATCGTGGCGGATTCCGACCCCGGCGAGGAGTATCGCGAGACCCTCGACAAGGCCCGCGCCTTCATCGACACGCTTGCCGCAGGCGCATGATTCTCGTGCTCGACAACCGCGATTCGTTCGTCTACAACCTCGCCCGCTACGTCCGCGAGCTGGGCGGCGACGTGGTGATCCGGCGCAGCGACGAGATGACCATCGACGAGGTCGAACGGCTGGCGCCGAGCCACATCATCATCTCGCCGGGGCCGTGCACGCCGGCCGAAGCCGGGATCTCGACCGCGGTCGTCCGACGCTTCGGTCCGACGACGCCGATCCTCGGCGTCTGTCTTGGCCATCAGTGCATCGGCGCCGCCTACGGCGGCGACGTCGTCCGCGCCGGGTATCCGATGCACGGCAAGACGTCGACGATCTCGCACGACGGCTCCGGCATCTTCGCCGGCCTGCCGATGCCGCTGCGCGTGGCGCGCTACCACTCGCTGGTCGTCGCACCGTCGACGATGCCGCCCGACCTTCGCGTGACGGCGACGTCCGACGATGACGGCTCGGTGATGGCGTTCGTCCATCGCGAGCATCCGGTCATCGGCGTGCAGTTCCATCCCGAGTCGGCGGCCACCGAGCACGGCTACGCCATGATCGCGCGCTTCCTCGAGGGCGACCGCGCCGGCATCGACGCCCTGCCGAAGCACGCCGACGGCGGCCAGACCTTTGACGATGTGTTCCTGCCGTGGACGTCGTCGGAAGACATGCGCTGGCGTCCGTTCGTGCCGCCGCCGCGTGGCTGACCTGGTTCCGGCGTGATCATCGAAAGCATCGTCACCACGGTCGACGCCGAGGGACGCGTCAACTGCGCGCCGATGGGCGTCGAGTGGGGCGAGGAAATCATCGTCCTCAAGCCGTTCCTCGAGACCGCGACGTATCGCAACGTGACGGCGACGCGCTGCGCGGTGGTGAATCTGACCGACGACGTGCGGGTGTTCGCCAGGGCCGCGATCTCGAACCCGGAGTATCCGACCGTGCCGGCGAGCGTCGTCCGCGGCGTGGTGCTCGCCGGCTGCTGTTCGTGGCGCGAGGTCGAGGTGCGGGCGGTGGATGCCACGCCGCCGCGTTCGCGGATCGAGACCGTCGTGGTGCACCGCGGCTTCCGCCGCGAGTTCATCGGCTTCAACCGCGCGCGGCACGCAGTGCTCGAGGCCGCCATCTACGCGACCCGCCTGCATCTGCTCGAGCCGGATTTCGTGCGAAACGAGCTCGCCCGGCTGCAGGTGATCGTGGACAAGACCGCAGGTGAGCCGGAGCGCGAGGCGATGGCGCTGCTGAGCGAGCACGTCCGGGGCGTCATCGGGGGATAATTCGCCATGGCGTTGTGCGGCGCCGCCCGGCGGCGCCATGTGTGATGACGAGGCGCCACGTGTGATGACGAGAGGTATGACACGCGCGAACGCGCCCGGGGTGCGGTAACGGGGACCATGTCGGCACGGGACGACGAAGCCGTCTTCGTCGAGGCCTCCGCGCGCCTGCACTTCGGGGTGCTCGATTTGCGCGGCGATCGCGGCCGCTGGTTCGGCGGCATCGGCGCCGCGGTGGCCAGTCCCACGCTCCTGGTGTCGGCGGTCCGCGCCGACACGCTCGGCGCGCGCGGCGAGGACGCCGGGCGGGCGCAGGAGTTCGCGCGTGCGTTCCTGGCGCATCACAACCTGCGCGGCGGCGCGCACGTGCACGTGCACCGGATGCTGCCCGCACACGTCGGCCTCGGATCGGGGACGCAGCTTGCGCTTGCAGTTGCCCGCGCGCTCGCCGACCTGTACGGCGTGGCAAACGATGCGCGATCCCTGGCGCGCGCAGTCGGCCGCGGCAGGCGTTCGGCGATCGGCACGTGGACGTTCGATGGCGGCGGGCTGATCGTCGAGGGCGGGCGCCGCGCCGGGAGCGACGCGTGCGGGCCGTTGATCGCCCGCGTGCCGATCCCCTCGTCCTGGCGCTGCGTGGTCGCGATTCCTGAGGGACGGGCGGGCATCAGCGGCGCCGGAGAAGCCGAGGCCTTCGCGCGTCTGCCAAAGCCGCCGGCACGCGACGTCGAACGCGTCGCCCACATCGTCCTGATGTCGCTGCTGCCGTCGCTGGCCGACGCCGATCTCGACGGGTTCGGGCGGGCGCTGAGCGAAGTGCAGGAGATCACCGGACACTGGTTCGCGCCGGTGCAGGGCGGCACCTTCGCACCCGGGCCGAGCGCCGATCTCGTGCGAAGGCTGCGCGAATGGGGCGCCTCGGGTGTGGGGCAGAGCTCGTGGGGCCCGACCGTCTACGGGATCGTCGAAGACGATGATGCCGCACGCAGACTCGCCGACCGCATGCGCGAGGCGATGGGCTCGTCGGGCGTGGTGTATGCCGGCCCGTTCCGCGGCGATGGCGCGCGGGTGTGGCGGGCCACGCGAACGACCCTGATCGTCGGCTAGCGCCGGCGCGGCGGCGGCATGCTCAGCGGCGCGAGCCGGGGCTGCGGACGCGGACCGGCGGTCGCGTTCTCGAACACCATGCTCAGCTCGGCGGGTTTGCCGGGCGTCACGTCGACCGACTCCCGCCGCTCGCCGTAGTCGGCGTGCCGGACCAGCACGTCGCGCGCTCCCACCGCGACGGTGACCGGCGGCAGCGGCGCCGACCCGACCCGCTCGCCGTCGACGAAGACCTCGGCGCCGGGTGTGGTGTTGACGACGAGAACGCCCATCACGGTGTCGATGGTGTGCGTGGTGATTTCGCCCGCCTTGACCGCCAGGTCCACCTCCTCGCGGTAGTCGTAGCGCCCGTTGACGAGCGTGAGCTTGTGGCGCCCCGGGGACATCGAGAGATGACCCTCGGAGCTGATGCCGATGCGCCGGTTGTTTTCGTAGACCTCGACCGGGAACTTCGATTTGATGGCGACGAAGCCGCCGGTGATCTCGTAGCGGGCGATCGTGCGCTCGCCGGCCTGGACGCGCACCGTGCGCCGCACGGTGCCGTTCTCGCCTTCGAGCACGAGCAGGTGGCGGCCGGCCGGCACGTTGTGGATCGTCAACGGCGTGTAGCCCGATTCCTTGCCGTCGAGGATGATCCGCGCGCCATCGGGCGTCGATTCGACGCGCAGCTCGCCGGTCGGCGCATTGGCGGCGACGCGCACCTCCTGCATCGGCTCCTCGGAGGAGACGGCGGCTTTCGCGGTCTGCGCCTTGTCCGATGACTTCCCGATCGGCAGCACGCCGAACGCGACCGCCGAACCGACGAGGACGACGACGGCGGCCGCGGCGGCAATGCCCCAGGCCTTCTTGTTGGACGGCACACGCCGCGCCGACCGCTGGCGGCGGACGGCATCGGCCACGAACGCGTCGGGTGCCCACTGCGGCGCCAGTTCCTGCCGCGGCGGCGGTGTGACCGGTGCGAGCGCCTTGGCGCGCGCGACTTCCGCGGCGACGGCCTGCTCCGCGGCAACCCGCGCCTGTTCGGCGGCGGCGGTGCGCAGGCGAAGCACCTGCGCGCGCATCTCTTCGAGCTCGGCGGCGCGCCGCTGCTCGGCCTCGGCCTTCGCGGCGGCGATTTCCGCCTCGAGCCGTGCGTTGGCTTCCTGGCGGGCGCGCTCGGTTTCCTCGCGCAGCTTGGCTTCGGCTTCGCGGCGGAGCCGTTCGGCCTCGGCCTCGAGGGCGCGTGCCGCTTCCTGCTCGGCGCGCATTTCCTGCGCCTGCCGCTGACGGAGCTGTTCGGCCTCGCGCCGCTCCCGTTCGAGGGCTTCGCGGACGGCTTCGGCTTCGCGGCGCACCGCGGCGAGCTCCTCCTCGAGCCGGGCATTCGCCTCGGCGCGAACGCGGGCCACTTCGGCTTCGAGCGCGCGCGCGGCGGCTTCTTCGGCCTGGCGCCGCACTTCTTCCGCGACCGAATCGTTGGTGCGCTGCGCTTCTTCCTGCTGGCGTCTGGCCTGCTCGGCCTCGGCGCGAACCCGCGCGAGCTCCTCGTTCAGGCGTGCTTCGGCTTCCGCCTTGACCCGTGCGACCTCCGCTTCGAGGGCGCGGGCCGCCGCTTCTTCCGCCTGCCGGCGCGCCTCGATCTCGGCGCTCTCGCGCAGCAGCTCGATCTCGCGCTGTGTCTCTTCGTGGGCGCGACGCGCCTCTTCGGCTTCCTTGCGCAGCCGTTCGAGCTCGGCAAGCAGGCTGGCCTCGGACTCGGCGCGAACGCGGGCGACCTCGTGTTCGAGTGCGCGCGCGGCTTCCTCTTCGGCGGCGTGGCGCGCCTCGATATCGCGCAGGCTGTCGCCGCTCCGCGCCTGCAGCTCGAGGCGGGCGCGCTCGGCCTCCTCGCGCAGGCGGGCGATCTCGGCATTCAGCTTGGCTTCAGCCTCCGCGCGGACGCGCTGGACTTCGGCTTCGAGCTCGCGCGCCGCGGCTTCCTGCGCCGCCATCCGCGCTTCCTGCGCCGCCAGCTCGCGCAGCGTTTCGGTCTCGAGCTGCGTCTGGGCCTGGGCGAGACGTGCTTCGGCGGCTTCCTTGCGCAGCCGATCCAGCTCGTCGCGAAGGCTGGCCTCCGCCTCGGCGCGCACGCGCGCGACCTCGGTCTCGAGCGCGCGGGCGGCGGCCTCGTGGGCCGCCCGGCGGGCTTCCTGCGCGGCGAGGTCGCGCTGACGATCGGCTTCGCGCTGCGCCTGCTCCTGCGCGCGGCGGGCCTCTTCCGCCTCGGCGCGGATGCGTTCGAGCTCGGCGCTGAGGCTCGCTTCCGCCTCGGCACGGACGCGCGCGACTTCCGCTTCGAGCGCGCGCGCGGCCGCTTCCTGCGCCGCCCGCTGCGCCTCGATCGCCGCGGCTTCGCGCAGCGTCTGCGTCTCGAGCGCGCTCTTCTCCTTCTCCTGCTCGGCTTCCTGCCGCAGCCGGTCGAGCTCCTTCTTCAGCCGTGCCTCGGCCTCGGCGCGTACGCGCGCCACTTCGGCCTCGACGGCGCGGGCCGCCGCCTCCTCCGCGGCGCGCCTGGCCTCCTGCGCCGCTTTCTCGCGGGCGAGCTCGGCCTCGCGCTGGGCTTCTTCCTGCGCGCGGCGCGCCTCTTCCGCCTCGGTGCGGATGCGCTCGAGCTCGGCCTTGAGCCGTGCGTCGGCCTCGGCCCGCACGCGCGCGACTTCGGCTTCTGCCGCGGCAGCCGCAGCTTTTTCCGCCGCTTCGCGCGCCTGGCGCAATTCGGCATCGCGCGCGCGTTCCGCTTCGAGGTGCGCCTGTTCCTGGGCCAGACGCGCCGCCTCGGTCTCCTGCCGCAGACGTTCGATCTCGGCCTGGACCCTGGCTTCCGCTTCGGCGCGGGCGCGCGCGACTTCGGCGGCAAGCGCGCGGGCCGCGGCTTCTTCCGCCGCGCGCTTGGCCTCGCGAGCGGCTGATTCCTCGTGCGCGCGCCGTGCCGCTTCGGCCTCGATGCGCATGCGCTCCATCTCGGCCTGTAGCTGGGCGTCGGCCTCCTGCCGCACCCGCGCGAGCTCCGCCGCAACGCGGGCATCGGTCTCGGCCTTCACCCGTGCGACTTCCTCGGCCAGGGCCCTGGCCGCCTGTTCTTCGGCGGCGGCCTTCATCGCCTCGGCTTCCGCCTGCACGCGCGCGAGCTGCTCCTGGCGCGCTGATTCCGCCTCCTTCAGGCGGGCGAGCTGTTCCTGGCGCGCCGACTCGGCTTCCGCCTGGACGCGCGCAATCTGTTCGAGGCGCGCGCGCTCGGCTTCCGCCCTGGTCCGGTTCAATTCCTCGGCAAGGGCGAGCTCGGCGTCGGTCTTGACGCGCGTCAGCTCGTCCATCAGCTTGGCTTCGGCTTCGGCGCGCACGCGCGCGAGCTCCGCGTTCAGCGCCTCTCGCGCTTCCGCTTCTGCCTTGAGCCGCGCCTCGGCGACCGCGGCTTCACGGGCGGCTGCCGCTTCGCGCTCGATACGCGCCAGCTCCGCGGCGCGCTGTTCGGCGGCTTCGGCGCGCACGCGTTCGAGCTCGGCGGCGAGCTTGGCTTCGGCCATCGCCTGCACGAGCGCGATCTCGGCGGCGTGCACTTCCGGATCGACGGCGTCCTCGGGCGGCGGACGACGATCGCCCGACGGCCGCGCGATGTCGTCGATCGAGATGAGCAGTTCGTCCTCGCCCTCTTCCTCGGCGTTGAGCGAGGCCACGGTTTCGTCGAGCCCGTCGTCGTCCTGCACCTCGATCGACGGCGATTCGGTCCCGGGTTCGTCGGCGAGGAGATCGACCTCTGTGGCTTCTGGTGCCGCGGCCGCCGGCGTTTCGAGCGCCGGCAGGGCGAACTCTTCTTCGGGCGGCGGGGCCACCGGTGGTGCGGGCGGTGGAGCGGGCGCCGGCGCGGGCTCCGGAGCCGGCCTGCTAGCTGCGGCGGCCGGATTCGGCGCAGTGTCGGGCGCCTGGGCCGTGCGGGGCCGGGCCTCCTGCGCGCGCGCGACGAGCGCCTGAATCTGCTGCGCGAGCGCGGCGCGATCGCAGTGGCGCAGCGATGGCAGCGTCATCCGCTGCGGGATCGCCGGCGCGATCGTCGATCGCAGGTGATCGAGCACGCGATCGCGGTGCTTTTCGGAGACCGATTCGCTGAACAGGACGACGTCGGGCGTCTGCCGGTTGATGGCGACGACGGCGGCATACGCCGACGACACCAGCATCAGCTCCGCCTTGAGCTCGTCGCGGACGAACTGGCGAAGCGCTTCGGCCTGCGACGCCTCCGGCTCGATCGCGAGCACACGGGCGGTTTCAGCTTGTGCGTTCAGCGGCATTCCGAGGTCCTACCCTGTGGTCCCAACACGCGCCCTTGCCCACGACGGAGCGTAGACCGGATGACGGATTTCGCAATCGATGTGCCACGAATGTTCGTCGGGAACGGCGACGGTAAGTACGCCGCGTGCCGCGAGTTGCGGGCACAGACATGGGTATCTCCGGTGCTCCGGCTCGACCAGTCCATCACGATCTTGTCCGGTCGCTGACGTTCTTGCCGGCGGGCCTGGTGTTGAACGGCGCAGGACCGTGAACCGCGGCCGGTGCGGATGCAATCCCGGGCCCCCACCGGATCTATCGGCGCCCGATGCCGAATCCGCATTCTGGATTACGCTGAACGTCGAATGGACATACGCCAGTTGCAATATCTGGTGGCGCTCGCGCGCGAGAAGCATTTCACGCGCGCCGCGCAGGCCTGTCATGTCACGCAGCCGACGCTCTCGGGACGCATCCGCCAGCTCGAACAGGAGCTGGGCGTCCCCATCGTCGAGCGCGGACAGCGCTTCCACGGACTGACGCGCGAAGGGGAGCGGGTGCTCAAGTGGGCGCACGTCATCCTGGACAACTGGACGGCGATGCAGCAGGAGATCGAGTCGCTGCGCCACACGTCGGGCGCCCTGTCGGGACGCCTGTCGATCGGCGTCATCCCGTCAGCGCTGCCGATGGCGGGCCTGATCGGTCGGACGATTCGCCAGCATCACCCGGACGTGGAGCTCACCGTCCTGTCGCAGAGCTCGATCGACATCCTGCGCCATCTCGAAGACTTCTCGATCGATGTCGGCCTGACGTATCTCGACAACGAACCGATCGAAGGCATGCGCTCCGAGGCGATCTACATGGAACGCTATTGCCTGCTGGTGCGCGCCGATCATCCGCTGGCGGGGGCATCGTCGGTGACGTGGGCCGAGGCCGCGCGGGAACCGCTCTGCCTGCTGACGCCCGACATGCAGAACCGGCGCATCATCGATCGCGCCTTTCGCGACGCCAACTGCGCCCCGGTGCCGCGCCTCGAGACCAACTCCGTCATCAACCTGTGCGCCAACGTCCACCTGATGGGGCTGGTCAGCGTCATTCCACAGTACTTCCTCGAGATCATGGGACCGATCTCCGACGTGCAGGCCGTGCCGCTCGTCGAACCGCTGGTCGAGCACAGCGTCGGGCTGGTTGCGGTCGACCGGGATCCGGTGTCGCCGCTCGTGCTCGCGGCATTCGACTGCGCGCGGCTCGTCGAGGCGCCGGCGGTTTCGCGAATGCATTGAGCCCGGAGCCTGGTCGAGGGGCCTGTCCCGAGCGTGTCGAAGGCCCCGAAGCCCGGTCGAGGGTCGTAGCTCTCGCTGCGCGAGCCGATGAGCCTACGCCCGGGCGGCGGAACCTGGTGAGCGGGCAACGCTGGTCGTTCGCAGGACGGATTGCTGGGTTCCTGTTTCTCGGCCGGCTGAGGCAGACCACGGCCTGTGAGGCCGGTCAGGTGCATTCCGTGCTCAACTGGCCGGAGGATTTGAAGGCGACCGGTGCGGTAATGGCGTCCCGGCGCGGTGGGCCGACGCTTCCAACAGTGTCGGCGTCGGGAACCTCTCTCCCGCTGCATAATGTCGCCATGTCCAGACTCTCCATCGGCCTCATCGTCCTGGCGGCTCTCGCCGTTCAGCCTGTCGCCGGCCGTGCACAAGGGGGCATGACGCCGCTCCCCGCATCGGCATGCGCCAGCCTGCAGGGGTTCTCGATTCCCGGTTCGGAGATCGGACTGCCGACGAACGGCGCGGTCGTGCGGACGGCGGTGGCTGTCTCCGCATCCGAGCAGGGCAACGTGAACGGCGACTTCTGCAAGGTAATCGGCATCATCAGGCCGCAAAACCCGAGCTCGCCCGACATCGAGTTCGAGGTGAACCTGCCGCAGTCGTGGAACCGCCGCGCGCTGCAGATGGGCGGCGGCGGCTACAACGGCACGCTGGTCACCGGCCTCACCGGCTTCACGCTGCAGCCGGCGAACGTGGACAACCCATTGAAGCAGGGATACGTCACGCTCGGCACCGACGGCGGGCACAAGTCGACGCAGGGATTCGACGGCTCGTTCGCGCTCGACGACGAGGCGCTGCGCAACTTCGGCAAGGAGTCGATCAAGAAGGGCCACGACGCGGCGATGGTGATCATCAGGAAGGCGTACGGCCGCGCGCCGGAGCGCTTCTACTTCATCGGCGGCTCGCAGGGCGGCCACGAGGCGCTCGATGCCGCGGCCCGCTATCCGGACGACTACGACGGCGTCGTCGCACACTATCCGGCGTACAACGTGACGCTGCTGCATCTGGGATCGCTGAACGTCGGCAGGGCGCTCTACGAGGGCGGCGGCGCGGCGTGGATGAATCCGGCGGAAGTGAAGCTGATCACGGATGCGGTCTATGCGACGTGCGACCCGCTCGACGGCGTCAAGGACGGCATCGTCAGCAACGTGAAGGCGTGCAACACGGCGTTCGACGTGAAGAAGCTTCGGTGCGCCGGCGGATCGGATGCCGGCGATGCCTGTCTTTCGGACGCGCAGCTCGCGGCGGTGGCGAAGATCACCAGCGACTACAAGCCGGGATTCCCGATTGCCGGCATGGACACCTTCCCGCGCTGGCCGCTGCTCGAAGGCGCGCTGTTCCAGGGGCGATCGAGCTTCGGCCAGGTGCCGCAGCCGTCCAACCCGCTGTCGGGCAAGGAGCCGCTGCTCTACACGGCCGGCGATCAGACGGTCAAGTTCATCATCACGCGCAACCCCGAATTCGATGCGATGACGTTCGACCCGAAGCGGTATCAGGAGCGCATCAAGGTCGTCGCCTCGATCATGGACGTCAGCGACGTGAGCCTGGAGAAGTTCAAGGCCAAAGGCGGCAGGATCATCATGACCCACGGCACGGTGGACGACTTCATCACGCCGCACAACAGCAGGCTGTACTACGAGCGGCAGGTGAAGCAGTTCGGCAAGGCGGGCGTGGACAGCTTCATGCGCTTCTACATGATCCCCGGCCTGGGCCACGGTTTCGGCCCGTTCAACGCGAAGTTCGACAGCCTGTCGGCCTTGCGGGACTGGGTGGAGAACGGCAAGGCGCCCTCGGGCCTGATTGCCGTGGACGGCAATCCGAACGCCAACCGCGCGCGGCCGCTGTGCGAGTGGCCGAAGTGGCCGAAGTTCACCGGCGCACCGGGCACCGAGAACGACGCCGCCAGCTTCACCTGCACCGAATAGGCCGGTGCGGATCTTCACGCCTGTCGCGGCGAATGCATTCGCGCGTTCGACCGCCGGCCGTGTGCATCACGCCGGGGTCGTCCGCCCACGGCGGCGAAGCGCGGATCGACGAGCATCCGCTCCTGGAGCGTCAGCCATGCGAAATCTCATGATCGGCCTGGTGCTGGGCGCCGCGCTCGGCGCCGCCACGTCCACACTGCTCGCGCAGCGCCGTCCGGATCCGTTTCCGGACGCGGTTACCGCCGACCCGGCGCACTACCGGGTGGCGTTCGAAAACGACGTCGCGCGCTTCCTGCGCGTGAAGTACGGCCCCGGCGAGAAGTCGGTGATGCACCGCCATCTACCGGGCTGCGTGATCTTCCTCACCGATCAGACGATGAACTTCACGCTGCCCGACGGGACCACCGAGCCCGCGTCGGTCGAGGCCGGCTCGCTGGGCTGCGGCGACGGCAACGTCCACCTGCCGGAGAACACCACCGCGAGGGAAGCGGAGTTCATCATGGTGGAATTCAAGGACCGGACGACGTTCCAGAAGTGAGCGCGCTGCGCCCGGGCGGGCTCCGCAGCGACCCACGAGTCAGCACGAGCTTTGCTATCCGTGTGTACCAGGCAACAGGCAACGTTCTGGTTGCACGGTCGCAGCCGGGCTGATGTGTGGAGACAAGGACAATGGCAACAGCGTCGCTGACGGAAACGACGAAGATTACCCGCGAGATGCTGATCGACAAGCTCAACGAGGATCTCGCGCGCGAGTATCAGGCCATCATCGCCTACGTCGTGTATTCACAGGTGCTGAAGGGCGCCGAATACATGAGCATCGCCGATGAGCTGGAGGAGCACGCGGGCGAGGAGCTCGAGCACGCGCTGACCGTCGCGAAGCAGATCGACTACCTCGGCGGCATGCCGACGGTCACGGCGCTGCCGGTGCTGCGCAGCGATGATGCCCGCCAGATGCTCCGCGCCGACCTGGAGAACGAGATCGCGGCCATACGCGGCTACCGCGAGCGTGTCGCCCAGTGCGAGGCCCTGCAGGAGTACGCGATTGCCGAGGATCTTCGCGAGATCCTGCGCGAGGAGCAGGAGCACCTGATCGATCTGGCGACGGCGCTCGGCGAGAGCGTGCCGAACGTCTAGAGGCCGGCGTCGATGAGCGCGCGTTCGTAGTCGTCGCGCGTATTCACGTTGCGCAGCGTGCGCAGCTCGTGGTCGGCCGTGATCTCCCCGGGGCGCACGCGCCGCGTCTTCACCGCCTCGAACAGGAACACCGGACGCAAACGGTCCCGCGCCAGCAGGTCTTCGATCGATGGCAGCGTCGAGCGGCGATACACGGCCGACAACGGGTGCGCGAAGCCGTCGATGTCCATCACCGCGACGTCGTAGCCGCGCGCGAGATCGAGCATCTCACGCACGAAGCCAGGTACGAGCAATGGGACGTCGCAGCTGGTGACGTAGGCGGCGTCGACGCCGGACGGCAGCGCTTTCAATCCGGCGCGAAGCCCTTCGAGCGGCCCACGCGCCTCGCGTTCGTCGCGCGCGACGATCACGTCGGAACCCAGCGCCGGCAACTGCTGATCCACGGCAGCCACCACCACAATCGGTGTGACCACGCTGCCCAGCAATCGCACCACGCGCTGCAGCATCGTCTCCGGTCCGAACGGCAGCAGGGCCTTCGGCGAACCCATTCGCGTCGACTTTCCTCCGCACAACACGATTCCCGCCTCGGCCATGGTCGCGATTGTACGGCCTCATCCATGGCGCTGGCATTGCGCGTGCAACACCATCGCCGTAGTGGGCGGAGCGAGGAGAAACGACGTGAGCAAACACATGAGCACCGTATTCGCGCTGATGATCGCGGCGGGGCTGACCGGCGCGTGCGCGAACACCGTGCGCGGCGTGAAGCAGGATACCGAGAAAATCGCCGAGAAGACCTCGGCTGCCAGCAACACCGTTGACGTGAAGTCGTCACTGATTGCCGATGGCCGCGTCGATGCGAGCAACATCAACGTCGACACCAACGCGGAAACGAGGACCGTCGTCCTGAAGGGGACGGTGCCCAGCGACGAACAGAAAGCCACTGCTGAAGCGATTGCGCGCGACAAGGCCGAAGGCTATCGCATCGTCAATCAGCTGGCCGTCGCGCCCGCGAAATAGAAGCGCACCCTCGGGCGCTTCCGAGCTGCAACGGAGGTCAAGTCGAGGCCGGCGCCGCGCACCGTTGATGTCGCGCGTCACCGCTCAGTCCGACCCGCCCCTGAATCATCTTTGCGGGGGCTGAGTCGTGAGCGCGCGGGATCAGGGCGCAGCCAGCGGGCCTGGCTCCTCCGGAGCAGCCATTCGATTCCGTTACAACTGCATTCCCAGCTGCGCCAGCGCCGCACGAGCGCGCGGATCTGCGAGACATTTCAGAAACGCCTGGACGCCCGGACGATCCACCCGCGCGTCCGGTGACACGAAGTCGTACTGTTCGTGCTGGACGGGGATGAATCCCACGCCGGCGCCGCGGGCGACCGTCTCGATCGTGACGCCCCAGTCGGCGCGGTGTTGAACGACCGCGGCCGCGACCGCATTGTGGTTGCGCGGCTGCACGGCGTAACCCGGCGGCTTGCGGCCGCCGAGCAGACGATCGATCAACGCGCGCGTGCCGCTCCCCTGATTCCGGTTCACCATCACGCACGCCGGATCGGCGAGCGCGGAGGCAATCGCCTCGTCGGCGGTGCGTCCCTCGAATCGTGGGTCGCCTTTCCTGTACACGATCCCCTGCAGGCGGCCGTAGCCGGGAAACCACGTGAGGCCGGGCGTCAGAAAGGGGCGATTGTATTCGCCGGTCTTCGGATCGAGCAGGTGAATGCCGGCGATGTCGCACTCGCCACGCTTCGCCGCCTCGAGGCCGGCGAGACTCCCGACGGCAAGGAACTTCGCGCGCACGCCCTGCTGATCGAGCTCGCCGAGAAGGTAGTCGAGCCCGATGCAATGACTGCCGATGACGACGAGATCCGCCAGCTGCAGCTCGCGTCCGAGCAGCTGCACGTTGACGATCGTGCCGGCCTCGACGATCTCCTCGTGGCGGCCGATCGTCGTGAACCCGTCCGCCCGGCTGAACGTCGTCACGCTGCCGGAACCCTGACCCATCGGGTAGGCGACGAGTGTGGAGGTCCGGGTAGATCTGGTGTCGGTCCGGCTGACGCCGGACACTACAGCCGGACCGTCGACGAGACCAACCAGCAGGTACTCCGTGCGCCCGATCTCGCTGTTCACCTTGACTGCGAGGCGTGCCTGCACCGTACGGGACTGACGGCCGCTCCGCTCGGGGATGCCCGCCATCAGCGACAACACCGGTGCGACGAACTCGTGGAACGTGAAGATCGCTGACGTCGGAAAGCCAGGCAGCACGACGACGGGACGTCCCCCGGTCGCGGCAAGGCAGATTGGCTTGCCGGGCTTGAGCGCGACGCCGTGCGCGACGATGCCGGGATCGGTCAGCTCCGAGACGACGCGGTAAGAGACATCGCCAGCGCCTTTGCTCGTGCCGCCCGAGAGCAGGACTGCATCCGCGGCGGCGAGAGCCTCGCGCAGCGTCGTGCGGAGCTGTTCGAGATCGTCTCGAACGATGCCGAGGCGCAGGGGAACGCCGCCGATCTCGCGGACGGCGTCGGCCAGGACCTGCGCGTTCGAGTCGTAGATCCGCGCCGGCTGCATGGGTTCACCCGGCGCGATGATCTCGTCGCCGGTCGAGATGATCGCCACGACCGGCTTGCGCCACACCTCGACGGATGCAATGCCGACAGCGGCGAGGACGCCGGTATCGCGGCTGGTCAGAATCGTCCCGCGCCGCAGCACCGTCTCGCCCCTGGTGATGTCGGTGGCGGCGAAGGAGACGCCGGCGCCGGGCGTCACGGCGCGTGTGATGTGGAGGTAGTTTTCGGTCCGGCTAAAGCCGGACACTACATCTGTCCGGCTGAAGCCGGACACTACATCGGCGTGTTCGACCATGACCACGGCGTCGGCGCCGCGCGGCATCATGCCACCGGTGGCAATCGCGACCGCCTCGCCCGAGCGAATCACTGTCCTGGGAACGACGCCGGTGTGAATCACCTCGCTCGCGAGTCGCACACGCCGCGGCGCTTCCTCCGAGGCCCCGAACGTATCCTCTGCGACGACGGCAAAACCGTCGACGTTCGAACGATCGAATGACGGGACGTCGACCGGCGAGACGACGTCGGACGCGAGCACGCGTCCGAGCGCGGCATCGAGCGCGATCGTCTCGGTGCCCCGCGGAGCGAGATCGACGGCCGCACGGAAACGGCGCTCCGCCTCGTCGCGATCGAGGACGTGGAGGAATTGCTCCTGGCCTGAAGGGCCGGCGGCCGGCGGTTCACCCATAGAGCCACACCTCGACCTGGGAGCCGGCGGCATAGCCCTCGCTGTCCTGGTCGACGATCACGAAGCCGTCGGCGCGAGTGGTGGAAGAGAGCAGCGATGCGCCCGCCACCGAGAGCGGTTCGACCCGCCCGTTTTCGAACTTGACGCGCGCGTAATCCAGGCGGCCAATCGGCGAGCTGATCTTGCGCGTGAGGATCCCGCGAGCCGACCGATACGGCCATTCCTTCGGGCGTCCGCCAAGCGCGCGAATGGCGCGCCCGGCAAAGAAGTCGTAGGCGCAGAGCGCGGACACGGGGTTCCCGGGAAGCAGGAAGACCAGACGCGAGCCGAGCGTGCCCATCCCGGTCGGACTGCTCGGCCGCATGGCGATGCCGTGAACAGCCAGCTCGCCGTGCTTTGCGACCAGCATGGGGGCGAGATCTTCGATCCCGACGCTGGAGCCGCCCGAGACGATGACGACGTCCGCGTCGGTGGAGAGAGCCGCGAGTATCGCATCGGGGTCGTCTCGCACGAGGCCTGGGAAGTCCACGATCGCGCCGTCGCGCTCGGCGAGGGCCGCCAGCATCGGACCATTCGCATCCGAGATCTGATACCCGCGCGGCTTCGCGCCTGCGGGCAGCAGCTCGTTGCCAGTGATGACGAGCAGTACGCGAGGCCTGCAAACAACGCGGACCGTCGCATGGCCGATCGAGCTCATCACGCCAAGGTCCTGCGGACGCAGCACGCGTCCCGCGCTCAGCAGCGTTGTCCCGCGGACGATGTCCTCGCCCCGGTGACCGACGTTCTTCCGCGGGGACACCTCGGCGACCGCGGCGATCGTTCCACCTTCGGTCTCGACGGCTTCTGCCGGGAGCACCGAGTCGGCGCCGGAGGGCATTGGCGCCCCGGTCATGATGCGCACCGCCTCGCCGCGGACGATCGCGCCGGAGAACGGCGCGCCCGGCAACGCGTCGCCAATCACCTTCAGCGGGATGCGATTGTAGGGAGTTGCGCCCTCGGTGGAGTCGGCGACCACCGCATACCCGTCCATCGTGGCGCGATCGAATCCGGGAACGTCGACGTCGCTGACGACGGAGGTGGCAAGCACGCGGCCAGCCGCGTTGCAGAGCGGCACCTCTTCGGACCCGAGGGCAACCAGGTGCGCGTCGAGCCAATGGAGCGCCTGCTCGACCGTATGTCTGCGGCTGAACCCGTGCATACGGACATCGTGGGTGGTCACGGGTAATGCGAAATGCAAAATTCAAAATGCAAATGGCGATGCAAAACGGACGGGATGGTCAGCGTTTGCATTTTGCATTTTGCATTTTGAATTACGGGCTCTACTGGCTCGCTTGAGTCATGGCATCCGCGAGCAACGAACCGCCTCCAAAGCTCATTCGCTGGGGCGTCCGGCCGCCTGCTGTCACTTTCACCGCGCAGTACTTGAACTCGGGGATCTTGCCGAACGGATCGAGCGCGGGATTGGTCAGCTTGTTGGCGGCGGCTTCGTAGTAGCAGAACGGCACGAAGATCGCGCCGCGTGGTATGCCATCGTCGGCGCGTGCGTAGAGCGAGATCTCCCCGCGGCGCGAGGCGATCGTCAGTATCTCCCCTGGAGCCACACCAAGCGCTTCGAGATCGAGCGGATGCACTGAGGCCACGGGTTCCGGCTCGAGGTAATCGAGGGTCGACGCGCGACGGGTCATCGCGCCGGTGTGCCAGTGCTCGAGCTGCCGGCCGGTGATGAGCACCACCGGGTAGTCGTCGTCGGGACGCTCGCAGGCCGAGAGCAGATCGGCCGGGACGAACTTCGCCCGTCCGGTGGGGGTCGGGAAGCGCTCGATGAAGACCACCGGCTCGCCCGGATCGCCTTCCTTCACGCACGGATAGGTCACCGACGACTGCTGCTCGAGGCGCTCCCACGTGATGCCGGCAATCGAGTCCATGCACTGCCGCATCTCGTCGAACACCTCGCGCGGATGCGTGTAGTGCCAGTCCAGTCCCATCCGTCTGGCGATCTCGACGATCAGCCACAAATCCTCCCTGGCGTCGCCGGGAGGCTCGATCGCCTTTCGTCCGAGCTGCACCATGCGGTCGGTGTTCGTCACGGTCCCGACCTTCTCCGGCCATGCGGTGGCCGGCAGCACGACGTCGGCGAGGTACGCCGTCTCGGTGAGGAAGATGTCCTGGACGACGAGGTGGTCGAGGGCCGCGATCGCTTCGCGCGCGTGATCGACGTCGGGATCGGACATCGCCGGGTTCTCGCCCATGATGTACATCCCGCGGATCTCCTTCTTCTTCGCCGCGTTCATGATTTCGACGACGGTCAGACCGGGATTCGGGTCGAGCTCGGCCTGCCAGAGCTTCTCGAAGCGCGCACGCGCCTCCGGCGTGCTCACGCGCTGATAGTCGGGATAGAACATCGGGATGAGGCCAGAGTCCGACGCTCCCTGCACGTTGTTCTGGCCGCGCAGCGGATGGAGTCCCGAGCCCGGCTTGCCGATCTGTCCCGTCGACAGCGCGAGGGCGATCAGACAGCGGGCGTTGTCGGTCCCGTGGACGTGCTGCGAGATGCCCATGCCCCAGAGGATCATCGAGCCTCTCGACGTGGCGTAAAGCCGCGCGACGGTGCGGATCGTCTCCGGGTCGATGCCGCAGATCGGCGCCATGGCTTCCGGCGAGAACTTCTTCACGTTCTCGGCCAGCGCCTCGTAGCCCGACGTGCGATCGCGGACGAAGCGCTCGTCGACGAGCCCTTCCTCGACGATGACGTGCAGCATCGCGTTGAGCAGCGCGACGTCGGTGTCCGGATTGAACTGCAGATAATAGGTGGCGTGCCGCGCCAGATCGCTGCGACGCGGGTCGGCGACGATCAGCGTGGCGCCCTTCTTCGCTGCATTCTTGATCCAGGTGGCGGCGACCGGATGGTTGACCGTGGGATTGGCGCCGATCAGGAAGATCACCTCGGCCTCGAGCACGTCGCGCACCTGGTTCGACACCGCGCCGGAGTTGATGCCCTCCATCAGCGCTGCGACGCTCGAGGCGTGGCACAGCCTCGTGCAGTGATCGACGTTGTTCGAGCCGAAGCCGGTCCGCACCAGCTTCTGGAAGAGATACGCCTCCTCGTTGGTGCCCTTCGCGGAGCCGAATCCGGCGAGCGCCTTCTTGCCGTACGTGTCGCGGATGTTCCGGAGTCCTCTGGCGGCCAGGTCGAGCGCTTCTTCCCACGTCGCCTCGCGGAACACCTCGTGCCACTTCTCCGGGTCGACGGCGAAGTCCCTGTGCTTCGGCACGCCCGGCCTGCGGATGAGGGGCTTCGTCAGACGATGGGGGTGGTGGACGTAGTCGAAGCCGTAGCGGCCCTTCACGCACAGGCGGCTCGAATTGGCCGGACCGTCCTTGCCCTGCACGAAGAGGATTCTGTTGTCCTTGACGTTGTAGGTGAGTTGGCAGCCGACGCCGCAGTACGGGCAGACCGAGTCGACCTGTTTGTCGGGCACGATCGTCGCCACGTCTCGCGCCGGCGTCAGGGCACCGGTCGGACAGGCCTGCACGCATTCGCCACAGGCGACACACGTCGAGTCGCCCATCGGGTCGTCGAGGTCGAAGACGATCTTCGAGCGGCCGCCGCGGAAGGCGTAGCCGATGACGTCGTTGACCTGCTCTTCGCGGCACGCCCGCACGCAGCGCGTGCACTGGATGCAGGCATCGAGGTGCACGGCCATGGCCGGGTGCGAGAGATCGGCGGTCGGCTGCTGACGCGCGTGGAAGCGCGGCTTGCCGACGCCCATTTTCCTGGCCCACAGGTCCAGCTCCGAGTTGCGCGTGTAGGCCGTCTCGGCGACGTCGGCGAGCAGCAGCTCGAGCGACATCTTCTGGGCGGCAACGGCCCGCGGGCTGTTGGTCGTGACCTCCATACCCTCGGTCGGCCGCCGGCAGCACGAGGCGGCGAGGACGCGTTCGCCCCTGATCTCCACCATGCACGTACGGCAATTGCCGTCGGCACGCATGCCCTCCATGTAGCAGAGCCGTGGAATCTCGATGCCGAGGTGGTCGGCGGTCTGGAGGATCGTCTGTGTCGCGGGCGTGGTGATGGTCCGGCCGTTCAGTGTGTAGGTGACCATCGGAGCCGGCGAGCCGGTCGTGCTCTGGGGTCCGGGCGGAGTCAGTGTCTTATGCATCGCCGACTTCCTTCGGGAAGTACTTCAACACGGACAGCATCGGATTCGGCGCCGCCTGTCCGAGGCCGCAGATCGACGCGTCCATCATCGCTTGCGACAGTTCCTGCAGCAGCGGCCGGTCCCACTTCTGCGCCTGCATGAGGTGCAGCGCCTTCTCGGTGCCGACGCGGCACGGCGTACACTGGCCGCACGACTCGTCGGCGAAGAACTTCATCACGTTGCGCGCGATCCCGGCGGCCGTGTCCTTGTCGGAAAACACCACGATCGCCGCCGATCCGATGAAGCACCCGTACGGGATGAGCGTGTCGAAATCGAGGGGCACGTTGGCCATCGACGCGGGCAGGATGCCGCCGGACGCGCCGCCCGGCAGATAGCCGTACAGCGTGTGCCCGTCGAGCATGCCGCCGCAGTACTCGTCGATCAGCTCCTGCAGTGTGATGCCCGCGGGCGCCAGGTGCACACCCGGCTTCTTCACCCGTCCGCTGACCGAGAACGACCGCAGCCCCTTGCGCCCGTGGCGACCGTGGCTGGCGAACCACTCGGGACCCTTCTCGAGGATGTCGCGCACCCAGTGGAGCGTCTCCATGTTGTGCTCGAGCGTCGGACGGCCGAACAACCCGACCTGCGCCACATAGGGCGGGCGCAGCCGCGGCTCGCCGCGCTTGCCCTCGATCGATTCGATCATCGCCGACTCCTCGCCGCAGATGTAGGCACCGGCGCCGCGGCGCAGATGAATCTCCGGCATCCGGCACGGCGGGTCGGCCTTCAATGCCGCGAGCTCACGCTCGAGAATCGCGCGGCAGCCGTGATACTCGTCGCGCAGGTAGATGTAGATGGCATCGATGCCGACCGCCCAGGCGGCGATGATCGCGCCCTCGAGGAAGCGGTGCGGGTCGCGCTCGAGGTAGTAGCGATCCTTGAAAGTGCCGGGCTCTCCTTCATCGATGTTGATCGCCATCAGTCGAGGCGCCGGCTCGGCCGCGACGATCCTCCACTTGCGGCCGGCGGGGAAGCCGGCGCCGCCGAGCCCGCGCAGCCCCGAGTGCTCCATGGCCGCAATCACGTCGGACGGCGTGCGCTGCCCGCCTGCACAGGCCGCCGCCAGGCGATAGCCCCCGGCAGCCCGGTACGCCGCATAGTCGATGTGACGCGGCGTGATCGCAGCGTCGGACAGATCGTGTTTCACGGCGCCGGCCTTCACGCGCGCGACGATTCGATCAGGCGTGGCGTGCGGCACGGGATTCTGGCCGACGACCGCTACCGGCGCCGTGTCGCATCGGCCCACGCACGGTGCGTGCAGCACGCGGACATCCTTCCCAAGCAGCCGCGGCAGCGCGTCGAGCAGGGTCTGCGATCCGGCCAGCTCGCACGCGATCGAATCGCAGACACGAACCGTGAGTGCAGGCGGCGCCGTTTCGCCGTCCTTCACCACGTCGAAGTGGTGATAAAACGTCGCGACCTCGTAGACCTCGGCCATCGCCATCTTCATCTCGGCGGCCAGAGCCACGAGATGAGCGGCGGACAGATGACCGTAGCGGTCCTGAATCCTGTGCAAATGCTCGATCAGCAAGTCGCGACGGCGGGGCTCGCCGCCGAGCAGCGCTCGGACTTCTTCACGGGCCTTCGGATCGACGGTGCGGCCCCTCGGAGTGCCGCGAACCCGCGGGCGCTTGCCCCTGACAGGAGTCTCGACGGCGGACGAGGCTGAAGGCTTGGGATCGCTCATGAACGGTTAAGTGCCCATGTTATCATCGCGTTAGCCGCGGCAGGCGATGCACGTCCAGACCGGCGGTGCTGGATTCTCCTCCATGGTGATTGAATTTCTGGGCATCCCCCGAGAACGCGCAGGAGTCTCAGAGCTCGAGTTCGAGGCGGCAACCCTGGGCGAGGCCCTCGGCGAGCTGTCCGTGCGATGCCCGGGCCTGAGTGAGCTGATCACTCCCGAAGGGCTCCATCCCTCGCTTGCGGCCAATCTCAACGGTAATGCGTTCGTGAAATCCCTCGACACGCGGCTGGTTGCCGGTGATCGCCTGCTGATCCTGTCCGCGGATGCCGGGGGCTAGCGCCAGAGACCCGCAAATGCAGTGCAGAATGCGGTCGGGATTGGACTGGCTTCGCTCGTCCTTCGCATGCCGCACAGTGCACTCTGAATGACACGATGCCGCCGGGCTATCACGGCTGTTATCTCCGCATCGACGTTTCGACCGGCTCGGCTGATCGCGTGCCCCTCGACGAGGACGCGCTGCGCAGATACATCGGCGGTACCGGCTTGGGCGCGCGTCTGCTGCTGGGGTCAGATCTTGATTTTTTCCACCGACCGGCTTCGGGAAAAAATCAAGATCTGACCCCGGATCCCCTATCGCCCGCCGTTCCGCTCATCTTCGCCTTCAGCCCGCTCGTCGGCAGTCCGCTCACCACCTCGGCCAAGTTCGCCGTCGTTGGCCTCAGCCCCTTGACCGGCCGCTTCAACGATTCCCTCGCGAGCAGCGGGTTCGCCATTGCCGGCAAGCAGGCCGGCTGCGACGCCATCCTCATCGTCGGCAAGGCGCCGGCGCTATCGGTCCTCGTCATCGACGATGGGCGGGTGCGGCTCGAGCCGGCTGATGACGTGGCCGGTGAGTCGTGTCCCGCGACGGAGGAGAAGCTGCGTGCCAGGCTCGGCGCCGGCTTCCGCATCGCTTCGATCGGCCCGGCCGGTGAGCGAGTCGTGCGATACGCCACCATCTCGCACGACGGTCGTCACGCGGGCCGCGGGGGCAGCGGCGCGGTTCTCGGCAGCAGGAACGTCAAGGCGGTTGCCGTGCGCGGCACGCAACGCGTCGAGTGGGCGCATCCGCGCGAGCTCGTCGCCCTGAGCCGCGACCTGTCCCAGCGCTCGTTCGGCCCGGCCACGGCGAAGTACCGCGAGCTCGGCACAGCGGCCAACCTGCTCACCTTCAATCGCTTCGGCACGCTGCCGACGCGCAACTTCCAGCAGGGTACGTTCGAGGAGGCGCCGAACCTCTCGCCCGAGCAGCTGCGCAGCGCGTACGCACGTACGCGCGCGAGCTGTGCGGCCTGCACGATCGGGTGCGAGCACATCTACGCGTTCGGCGGAAGCGAGGTTCGCCTCGAGTACGAGAATCTGTTCGCGCTCGGCTCGCTGTGCGGCGTCGGCGACCACGCCGCCGTGCTGCGCGCGTCGCAGCGCTGCGACGAGCTCGGCATCGACACGATCAGCGCCGGCGGGACGATTGCCTTTGCGATGGAGTGTGTCGAACGCGGACTGCTCGACGAATCGTGGCTCAGGTTCGGCAGCGGCGATGCCGTGCTGAAGGCCATCGATCTGATCGGCCGGCGTGAAGGCATCGGCGACCTGCTGGCCGAAGGCAGCCGCCGCGCCGCGGAGACGATCGGGCAGGGCAGCATCGCGTTCGCGCCGCAGGTGAAGGGCCTCGAGATTCCGGGCTACGAGCCGCGCGGTCTGCAGACGATGGCGCTGGGGTTTGCCGTGGGCGCCAGAGGCGCGGATCACAATCGCAGCGGCGCCTACGACGTGGACTTCTCCGACAAGGTCGATCGGCGCAACGCGACGCTCGACTCGGTGCGCCACGCCATCGACAGCGAGGACCGTGCGGCGTTGATGGACTCGCTCATCCTCTGCAAGTTCCTCCGGCGCGTGCTCGAGGACTTCTACGGCGAATCGGCGGCGATGCTCGCCGCCGTCACCGGCTGGGACGTGACGGCCGACGAGCTCCGCGAGACCGCCAAGCGCATCGTCGCCACGAAACACCAGGTGAATCTGCTCGCCGGCTGGACGCCTGCCGAAGACACGCTTCCCGATCGCTTCTTCGACTCACCGCTGCCCAACGATCCTCAGGCGTCGCTCAGTCGCGAGCGGCTGCAGGAGCTCGTCGCCGAGTACCACCGGCAAAGAACACGGGGCGCCGAGTAGGCGGAGGGCGCCGAGGAACACCAATCGCGGAGATCGCAAAGGGGCAGAGGCGCAAGCCTGACGAACATCACCCGAGAGCGCCATCCCGGCCAAATCATCCGGGCCGGTGTCGAATCCCCATGCAAGGTTTTTCGGGTCGTTCGTTCGACGGAACGGACGATCCGACGAATCGACCGAATCAGCGGTTCGAACGCTCTGATCGCAGGAGGTGAGCCATGCGTCTGCGCATCGCGGCCCTTGTGACCGCCGTCGCACTGGGCGCGGCAGGATTTGCCTGCGCGAGGAAGGCTGCCGAGATACCGGAAGTACAACCGCCCAACAGTCCTGCAGGACCTGCGGAGCCTGCGGTCGCCGCGCCACCCGCACAGGCTCAAAGCAAGATCGCGTCTTCAGGTCGAGTCGGTTTCACCGTCGCCGGCGGGGCGGCCGGCGGCGTCGTTGGCGGTCTCGTGGGCGGTCTTGCTGGCAACGCTGCTCCGTTCAACACCGAATCGTACGCCCACATCGAAGAGAACCGGTTCCGGCGGGTCGAGATCGATCCGCTTTCGACTTTCTCGATCGACGTGGACACCGCGTCGTATGCCAACGTACGGCGATTTCTCGCCGACGGCGGACTGCCGCCAGCTGGCGCCGTACGCACAGAGGAGTTGATCAACTACTTCCGGTTTGCCTATCCGCCGCCGACCGGCCGCGAACCCTTCTCGATCACGACCGAGCTGGCGGAGTGTCCATGGAATCCGAAGCACCGGCTGGCGCTGATCGGCCTGCAGGGTCGCGCGCTCGGCGACCGCGATCCGGCGCCGCGGAATCTCGTCTTCCTCCTCGACGTGTCGGGCTCGATGATGCCGTCCGACAAGCTGCCGCTGGTCCGCAGCGCCATGAAGATGCTGACCGATGTCCTAACGGAGCGCGATCGCGTGGCGATTGTCGTCTACGCTGGCGCGAGCGGTCTCGTGTTGCCGTCCACGCCTGGCAATCAGAAGGACCGCATTCACCAGGCGCTCGAGGGGCTCGAAGCCGGCGGATCGACGAACGGTGCATCCGGGATACGGCTGGCGTACGAGGTCGCCCGGAACAACTTCATTCGCGGCGGTGTGAATCGCGTCGTGCTCGCCACTGACGGCGACTTCAACGTCGGCGTCACCAGCGAGGACGCGCTCGTCCGGCTGATCGAGCAGGAGCGCAAGAGCGGCATCTTCCTCTCGGTCCTCGGCGTCGGCACGGGCAACCTCAAGGACTCGACGATGGAGAAGCTGGCGGACATGGGGAACGGCAACTATTCGTATCTGGATTCGCTGCACGAAGCCCGCAAGGTGCTGGTCAGAGAAGCCGGCGGCACGCTGGAGACGATTGCCAGGGACGTGAAGATCCAGGTCGAGTTCAATCCGCGGGAGGTGGGCGCCTACCGCCTGATCGGATACGAGAACCGGCTGCTCGCTCGCGAGGACTTCAACGACGACACGAAGGATGCCGGCGAGATTGGCGCCGGCCACTCGGTGACCGCGCTCTACGAGATCGTGCCGCCGGGTGTGCCGCTCGATGCGCCGGCGGTCGACCCGCTCAAATACCAGCGGGAGGCACGCGAGGCGAGTGCGGCCGCGTCCGGTGAGCTGCTGACCGTCAAGGTCCGCTACAAGGAACCGGAGGGCGAGACGAGCCGGCTCCTGAGCCGTGTGCTGATGAATCGGCCGTCACCGATGACGGCCGACCTTGGCTTCGCATCGGCGGTCGCGGAGTTCGGGATGCTGCTTCTCGACTCGCCCTTCCGTGGCGACGCGTCGTTCGAGTCGGTGCTGGCGCTCGCCAGGGCGTTCAAGGGGAACGACGAAGAAGGCTATCGCGCGCAGTTCATCCAGCTCGTCGAACGTGCGGCGATGCTGCGGGATCGGGAGCTGTCGCGTATCTCGCGGCGGTGAAGAAGGAGGGCGAAGAGAACGGGAGCTCCTCAGCGGGCGATCGGGACGTAGTGCTCGGTCTTGTTGTTCTCGTTGCAGATGTACTCCTGGATCTCCTCGCCTTCGGCGAGTTGCAGGAGTCGACGCACCTTCCACGGCCGCGTGTACGCACCGGGATCGTCGATGGTGATCTCGAGCGACATGCGGCCCCGATCGAGACGGTGGTAGCGTTCGATGGTGTGCAGCTGCTCGGTCTGCGGCCGATTGCCTTCGAGCCAGCCCTTGTCGTTGTAGCCGATGGTATCGATGACGAGCGTGTCGCCCTCCCAGCGGCCGACGGAGTGGCCCATCCACGTCGGCTGCAGGTTCTCGGGATGCTTTCGTCCGTCCAGGAAGATCTGCCGCACGGCTGGCGACGCGCCTTCGATCACTGCGAGCAGGAGCTCCGGCGTCTGGACGAACTTGACGAGGTCGAGTGCGTGCATGCGGGAGACGCCCGTCGGTAAGCACAGCGCGCGAGGATCGTCGCCGGGGCGGTTGGCTCGGCTCCTGGCTTCGGCGGCGGCCCACGGCTGAAAGGCCGGAAGCTCGGGTTCGCGTTCGAGGTCGGGGAGCCACACGCCGCTCAGATCCGGTTTGCCGTCTGCTGTCCGCGGCACGGGCCCGGTGGGCGGCTTCCTGGAGAAGCGATCGTAGATGAACGAGATCTCGCCTGGCGTGCCGGCGTTGGGACTGTCGCGGAGCACGCCATCGGCTCTGAGTGTGGCCCCCGCCCGCACCTCCAGATCGCGCAGGGCGAAGATCCCGTAACCGGCCTGGGTGGCGAACAGCTCGTACCGCCCGGGCGTCAGCCTCATGGAGTATTCGCCGGACGGCGAGGTCGTCGTCGTGGTGACCTCGCCGGTGCTGGTGTTCTTGATTCGGATTTCGAGGCCGGGCAGCGGGCCGCGCACGCTGGAGAGCACGCCGCGCAGCTCGCCTGTTCCCGCTTGTGCCTTTGCCAGGCTGCCAAAGGCAATGGCAACGAGGGACACGAGAACGAGACGAGTCGGAGACGTCATTGGTGATTCTCCGATGTCGGATTTACTGTTTGGGCACCAGCTTCAGGATCCGTCCCTTGGCGTTGTCGGTCAGCAGGTAGATGGCGCCGTCGGGACCCTGACGGACGTCGCGGAACCGATCGCGTGTCGGCTGCAGATCCTGGAGCAGACGCTCTTCGCCGACGACGCGGTCGCCCTTGACCGACAGGCGAACGAGGTTCAGGCTGCCGAGCCCGCCGATGAACAGACTGTTCTGCCACGCCGGGAACAGCTTGCCGGTGTAGAAGATCATCCCGCTGGGTGCGATGTTGGGATCCCAGTAGTAGACCGGCTGTTCCATGCCCGCCTGCTGCTGGATGCCTCCGGTGATCGGGCCGCCCTGATATTCGATGCCGTAGGCGATCGTCGGCCAGCCGTAATCCTTGCCCTTGCGCGCGATGTTCACCTCGTCGCCGCCGCGCGTGCCGTGCTCGACCTCCCACAGCTCGCCGGTCTGCGGATGCAGCACCGCCGCCTGGATGTTGCGATGGCCGTACGACCAGATCTCGGGGCGCACGCCCTGCTTCCCGACGAACGGGTTGTCCCTGGGGATCGAGCCGTCGGGGTTGATGCGGACGATCTTGCCAATCAGGCTGTCCAGCTTCTGGGCCTGCATGCGGCCTTCGGTGATCGAGCGATCGCCCTGCGTGATGAACAGCGTGCCGTCGCGGTTCCACACCAGCCGTCCGCCGAAGTGCAGCGTCGACGCGAGCGACGGCTCCTGATGGTAGATGACCTGTACGTTTTCGACTCTCGGCGCCGGATCGTCGACGAGCCTGCCGCGTGCCACCGCCGTGTTGTTCATGCCGCCTTCGCGGGGCTCCGCGTAGCTCCAGTAGATCAGCTGGTTCTTCTGGAACGCGGGATCGAGCGTCACGTCGAGCAGCCCGCCCTGGCCGCGCGAATCGACCGGCGGCAGTCCGGCCACCGGTTCCGACATCGTCTTGCCGTCGGCGCTGATGATGCGCAGCCGCCCGGGCCGCTCGGTAACGAGCATACGGCCGTCGGGCAGCCAGGTCATGCCCCACGGGTTGACGAGCCCTTCGGTTACGGTGACAACGTCGAACGAGACGTTGAGCTTCTGCTCGGGCACCCGGTGCTGACCCGCGAATGCCGGTTTCTGATGGGGAGCGTTTGGCGGCCGCTGGTTCAGTCCGTTCTCGGGACCGCCGCCGGGAGGCCCGAATCCCCGGCCGCCCCCGCGGCCACCGGGTGCGGCCGCGGGTGCGCCGGGCGCCGGAGGCGCGGGCTGCTGCGCGGCCAGAGAAAGCGTCGACCCGAGGGCGAGCGCGGCAGTTACCGCAAGGACGGTCCTCGTCATGTTCATCTCTCTCCGTAAGGACGAAAGATTAAATTGTTGATCATCTGGATCAATATCGCCGCTTCAACTGGCGCATCAGGTCGAATTTGGCGGTGTCGGCGACGGCCATCACCGCCATCACTCCCGCCTGCACGGGATCGCTGACCACCAGGTCGGCGGCATCCGGCACGCTGCCCGCCATGTTGAGCGAGATCACGGGCAACCCGAGCGCGCGCACTTCTTCCACGGCCGTGGCGATATCGCCGCCCATCAGCGCCCCGGCGAGCACGAGCATCCTGACGCGCGGCAGCCGCGCCGTCGCGCGCACGGCGGCCGCCAGCTCTTTCTCACCGACCAGCGGAATCGTGTCCACCGAGATGCGCTCGCCGCGGATGTTGTGGCGATCGGCTTCGGTGATCGCGCCCATCGCGACTTGCCCCACCTGCGCGCCGCCGCCCATGACGATGATGCGTTTACCGTAGATGCGGGCGAACGACGGCGTCTCGCTGACGCTCGTGACGCCGGGCACGGCGCGCAGCCCGGCCAGCGCCGGCTCGAACTTGTCGTCCGGCAGCGTGAACTCGAAGTAGATGCCCACCGACGGCTGACCCGGGTGGATGTCGACATAGGTGATGTCGGCCTGATGATCGGCCAGCACCCTGGTGAGATCCGACAGCATGCCGGGGCGGTCGGTCAGGCTGCAGATGATGGCGTGCGCGCTCATTGCTATGAATCTATAACGAAACGACCATGCGTATAATCCTTCGCACGATGCATAGAGGCGTGTTCTTCGTCGTGCTTCTCGCCGCCGCGCTCGCTCCGCGCGCGGAGGCGCAGGGACAACAACCGATGTACGGACCATCCATCGTGGCCGACCAGGCCAGAACCGTTGCCGCCGCGGCGATCGCTGAGGCGCGAAAAAATCAGTGGACCATGGCGATCGCCATCGTCGACACCGCCGGCGATCTCGTGTACTTCGAGCGCATGCCCGACACGCAGGTGGGCAGCGTCGACGTCTCGATCGCCAAGGCGCGCTCCGCGGCGCGATTCAAGCGCCCGACCAAGGCGTTCCAGGACGCGCTGGCCGCCGGAGGCGAGGGCCTGCGCCTCCTGGCGCTCCAGGGCGCGGTGCCGGTGGAGGGCGGGCTGCCGCTGATGTCGGGCGGCAGGATCATCGGCGCGATCGGCGCCTCGGGCGGAACGAGCCAGCAGGACGGCGTGGTAGCCGCCGCGGGCGCGGCCGCGCTGAAATAATCACCGTCACCGCAGGGCCGGTCGTCAGACGGGCCTCAGGCAACCTCAGGCCCGTCCTTACGACCGGGTTCGAGTCGGAGCCACGGCCCTTCACGACGGAGGAAGCCTCATGAAGCGCATCGCCCTGGTTGTCGTTGCGTTATCGTCGCTGAGCACCGTCGTCGCCGGACAGACCGGCGCCCGGAACGGCGAGTGGCCGACCTACGGCGGTGATCTCGGCAACACGAGGTACTCGCCGCTCGATCAGATCGACGCCGGGAACTTCAGCTCGCTCGAGGTCGCCTGGCGGTTCAAGACCGACAACCTCGGGCCGCGACCGGAGTTCAACTTCCAGTCGACGCCGTTGATGGTCAACGGCGTGCTGTACTCGACCGGCGGGACGCGCCGGGCGGTGTTCGCGCTCGACGCGGCGACCGGCGAGCTGCTCTGGGTCCACAGCGAGAACGAAGGGCGGCGCGGCGAGGTCGCGCCGCGTCAGCTCTCCGGCCGCGGCCTCGCCTACTGGAGCGACGGCAAGGAGGAGCGGATCCTCTACGTCACGCCCGGCTACCAGCTCGTCGCGCTCGATGCGAAGACGGGCAACCGCATCCCCGGCTTCGGCGTGAACGGCATCGTCGATCTCAAGCAGGACATGGACCAGACGATCGATCCGCTCTCGGGCGAGATCGGTCTGCACGCGACGCCCGTCGTCGCGCGCAACGTCGTCATTGTCGGCGCGGCGCATCGATCGGGCGGTGTGCCGACGGGGAAGACCAACGTCAAGGGCTATGTGCGCGGGTTCGACGTGCGTACCGGGAAGCGGTTGTGGATCTTCCACACGATTCCCGAGCCGGGCGAGCTCGGCAACGAGACCTGGGAGAAGGACTCGTGGGTCTACACCGGCAACGCCGGCGTGTGGGCGCAGATCAGCGTCGACGAAGATCTCGGGCTCGTCTACCTGCCGGTCGAGTCGCCGACCGGCGACTACTATGGCGGTCCGCGTCCGGGCAACGGGCTGTTCGGCGAATCGCTGGTGGCCGTCGAGCTGGAGACCGGCAAGCGCAGGTGGCACTACCAGCTCGTGCATCACGGGATCTGGGACATGGACATCCCGTGCGCCCCGATTCTGTTCGACGTCGTGATCGAGGGCCGCACGATCAAGGCGGTCGCGCAGCCCACCAAGCAGGCGTTCCTCTACGTTTTCAATCGCGAGACGGGCGAGCCGATCTGGCCGATCGTCGAGCGGCCGGTCGAGAAGGGCACCGTGCCCGGCGAGTGGTATTCGCCCACGCAGCCGTTTCCCACGAAGCCGCCCGCCTACGAAACGCAGGGGCTCACCATCGACGATCTGATCGACTTCACGCCCGAGCTGCGCGCCGAAGCGGAGAAGGTCGTCTCGCGCTACAAGCTCGGTCCGATCTTCACGCCGCCGGTCGTCAGTACGCTCCCGGGTCCGCTCGCAACGCTCGCGGTCGCGACCGCCGGCGGCGGAACCAACTGGCCGGGCGGCTCGATGGATCCGGAGACCGGGATCCTCTACGTTTCGTCGAGCAAGATCGTGAGCGTGCTCGGGCTCGTGCCGCCGCGCGAGGGGACGAAGAACGATCTGCCGTACGTGCAGGGCAACGCGGAAACCGGCGCCCGCACGACCGGCGGATCCGGTGCGAACGCGGGAGCCGGCGGCGGCGAAGGCGGCGGCGCGCCGCAGGCGCCAACGGTCCGCGGCCTGCCGCTGGTGAAACCGCCCTACGGCCGGCTGACCGCGATCGACATGAGGCGCGGCGAAATCCTCTGGCAGATTCCGCACGGCGAGACGCCCGACAACGTGCGTAACCATCCGGCGCTCAAGGGCCTGACGATTCCGCGCACCGGCCGCACGGGCACGGTCGGGCAGCTCGTGACGAAGACGCTGCTCATTGCCGGCGAGGCGGGATTCGGTCCCACGCCATCGGGCGTGCGCGGAGCCATGCTGCGCGCGTACGACAAGGCAACGGGCAAGGAAGTCGGCGCCGTCTACATGCCCGCGCCGCAGACCGGTTCGCCGATGACCTACATGCTCAACGGCCGCCAGTACATCGTCGTTGCCGTCAGCGGCGCCGGCTACAGCGGCGAGCTGATCGCGTTCCGGCTGCCGCAACCGTAGTGTCCGGCTTCAGGCGGACTCGCGCGTGTAGTGTCCGACTTTAGCCGGACCCGTGCGTGTAGTGTCCGGCTTTAGCCGGACCCGTGCGTGTAGTGTCCGGCTTTAGCCGGACCCGTGCGTGTAGTGTCCGACTTTAGCCGGGTTTAGCCGGACGTGCAATGCAGGGCTGGTCCGCCGTCGCCTTCGGGCTTCGGGGGAACCGGCCTCTTTGTTGTACGTGGCGCTTTCAGGTTTTCGCGGGTGCGTGGCGATGCGGATCCTGCGATGTTGACGCCGATCGAGGTACGCAGAACCCGCGCCGTGACGGAGTGTCGCCTCGTCGAGCGCGCGGATTTCCGAGTCGATCGGCAGTCCCGGCGTGGTGGCGCGTCGTTCGCGATATCGGCGGCATGGGCCGCCCTTCGTCGGAATACAGGCCGAAGACCCCTGCACAGGGCGTGCTGTACCAAGTGGTACGTGATCACTTGGGAGACATTCCGTGTGGAAGCGTCTCGTGTTCACGAACGGGACCGCCTGCCGCGATTCATCGACGAGGAGTTCCGCGGGTTCTTGCGCTGCGGGTGGCTCGCGGGCGGGTTCGCGCGTTTCCGCTGCGGGCCCTGCGGTCTCGATCGGCTCGTGCCGTTCTCATGTAAGGGCCGCGCCGTGTGTCCGAGCTGCGGCGGTCGACGTATGGCCGAGCGTGCGGCGCGTCTGGTGGACCACGTATTTCCGGAAGCGCCCGTACGGCAGTCCGGGGTCCCCGCCGCGCGTTTCTCAGCGCGGTGGGGTGGAGGGGGTGTTGAGCCTGCCGTATCGGCTGCGCTACGTGCTGGCGTGGGATCACGCGCTGTGCCGGGCGGTCACGGGGGTGTTCGTGCGCGCGGTGCTCGGTTCGCTCCGGCGGCGCGCGCGGCATAACGGCGTGGCGGGGAGCCGGAGCGGGGCCGTCGCCATCATTCAACGGTTTGGCGCGGCGTTGAACCTGAACGTGCACGTGCATGCCCTGGTGCTCGACGGCGTCTACGTGGACGACGGCGCGCGCGGGCTGCGCTTTTACCCCGCCGTGCCGCCGGCCGATGAGGAGATGGACCGGTTGATCCTCACCATCGAGAGGCGCATCGGGCGGCTGCTCGCCCGTCGCGGCGTGGCGGACGATGTTGCGGACAGCGGCGATGCCGATCCGTGGCTCGAGGCCGAGCCGGTGCTCGCGAGTATCGCGGCCGCATCTGTGCAGGGCCGTCGCGCCCTTGGTGAGCGAGCTGGCGCACGGCCAGGTCGGTGTGGCGTCGGGGACGAATACCCGGCGTCGTCGGGACTCGGGCCGTGTCACGCGCGCTGGCGGGGCTACGATCTCCACGCGAATGTGAGCGTCCCGCCGCGGGACCGATCGCAGCTCGAGCGCCTGTGCCGGTACGCGCTTCGTCCACCAGTCGCGCAGGATCGTCTGCGCCTGACGCCGGAGGGCCGGGTGGTGCTGGAGCTTCGGCGCCCGTGGGCGGACGGCACGACGCACCTCGCCTTCGATCCGCTGGAGCTGCTGGAACGGTTGGCCGCGGTGACGCCGCGGCCGCGCATCAATCTGGTGTTGTATTACGGTGTGTTGGGAGCGCGGTCCGCCTGGCGGCCACGCCTGGCCGCGCCCCATCGCGAATCGCTTGAGGAGGTGCCGGGCGCGAGGGAGGCCTCCTCCGCGCACCGACCTCGGAGGAACTGGCTGTGGGCCGACCTGATGCGCCGAAGCTTCGGGTTCGACGTTCTGGCCTGTCCTCGGTGCGGAGGTCGTCTCGAGCTCATCGCGTCGATCGAAGACCCCCGTGTCATCCGGCGGATCCTGAACCACCTTGGTCTGCCCGCGGACGTACCCGCCACTCGTCCGGCGCGGTCACCGCCGCTGCCGATTGAGCACTCCGATTCGACGTACGACGACGAGGTGGCCGCGCCCTGAGCGGGACGGGCAGGCTTCGGTTGGCCGCGACGACGCGAGCGCCGGTGGGCGTTCGCGCGCGGAGGAGCGGTGTGCGTTCTGCGCGACGGATTGATACGCGCGTGTCTCTGGGACACCATGATCTGCGCTGTGCGAGCGGTCATCCGCGTGTCCAACGCGGGCAGATTCGCGCGGTGCGGTGGCGGTGAGGGGCGATGTCGTATAACGGATCTCCTGAAAACCTCGCTAATCCTTCCTATCGTCCCTTCACGTGGAGCCGAGGTGCGCGCACATGGGTCGATCTGCCTGCGCATGTCGGCGCCTTCGTCGAGCACGATCCGAGGGAGCGCGGTGCGTGGAGTCGCAGTGCCAAGGTCCCCCGTACGATGTTGTCGCAGGCACGGTCGCCGGTCGAGCAGCCGCTGCGGCTTCTGATTCCAGGATTCGCCGGCCACACGACGCGGCGCGCGACGCCGTTCGCCATCGCGGCACCTGGATTCTTCGAGTACTCGGAGCATGAGCGCGGTCTTCGCGATCAGGCGCGCCGACTCTACGCCCATAATCTGCGGGTCTTTGAGGCGTATAACGCACCGGCGTGGACGTGGCCACCGTCCCGCGGATCTCAGCCGCGCCATCCCGCGGCGACGAGGATATCGGCAGGCGTCGCTGCCGCGTGCGATCACCTGGACGGAAGTCGAGCGCGTGCTCGCCGCCGTCGAGCGTCGCACGCGGCACGGCAAGCGGGATTACGCCATCCTGCTCTTGCTCGCCACCTATGGGCTGCGCGCCCGCGAGGTAGCGGCCCTGACGCTGGACGACATCGACTGGAGCCGCGGGCAGATTCACATCAACGCCGGCAAGACTGGGCACTCGACGATCTATCCATTGGCCACCGGCGTCGGGAACGCGCTCGTGGACTATCTGAAGGTGCGGCCGGCCGTGCCGGACCGGCAGATCTTCGTCCGCGCGATGGCGCCGTTCACGCCGCTGGACTTCCACGTCATTTCGAGTCGAGCCTGCCACTATCTTCGGCGCGCGGGCGTCCTGCCCTCGCGTGCCGGGTCGCACACCTTCCGGCACGCCTGCGTCCAGCGGCTGGTTGAAGCGGACGTGTCGTTCAAAGCCATCGGTGACTACGTCGGGCATCGGAATGCCGACTCGACGCAGGTGTACGGCAAGGTCGCGGTGCATCTCTCCTGCGACAGCTGGCGCTGGGCGATGGCGAGGAAGCGTTATGAAGGCCGCCTGGGTCGCTTTCCGCAGCCCGCTCGCGGTCGACATCGAGCGGTATCTCGCCACCAAGCGCGCGCTCGGCTGTCGATTCCTCGTCGAGGATCGGACGCTGCGAGTGTTCGATCGTTTCCTCGTCGACACGGGCATCACGACGATCGATGAGATCACCGACACGGTCATCGATTGCTTTCTGGCGTCCCGCCCCCGGCGGGCGCCGAGAAGCTATAACCACTTGCTGGGCGTCGTGCGGCGGCTGTACGAATGGTTGCTCAGTCAGGACGTGGTCGTGGTGTCGCCGGTGTGCGCGTCCACCCGTCGAGAAACGACCCGGCGCCTGCCGTTCCTGTTCACGCCACCAGTCGCGCGTCGCCTCCTCGAGGTCGCCGGCGCGTTACCGGACAATAGCCGGTCGCGATACCGTGGGCCGACCTATCACGCGATCTTCGCCCTCCTGTACGGTCTCGGGTTGCGGGCCGGTGAGGTCTCGCACCTGCAGCTCGGTGATGTCGATTTCGATCGCGATGTCCTGCTGATTCGCGAAACCAAGTTCGGGAAGAGCCGCCAGGTTCCGTTCGGGCCACGCCTCGGGGCCCTGCTGCGGGCCTATCTCGCCGAGCGGCCGTCGGCGCGCGGCAGTACTCCGCAGGCGCCACTCTTCACGTGGACCGGACGCGCGCGGGTGCACACCAATTCGATCCGCAATACGTTTCGCGAGGACATCGTGCCGAAGCTCGATCCCGTCGTCCCGCCCGGCACCTCGCGGCCACGTGTCCATGACTTGCGGCATTCGTTCGCGGTTGGAGCGCTCCTCCGGTGGTACCGGCAAGGACTCGCTCCGGCCGCTCGACTGCATCATCTCTCGACGTTCCTCGGGCATGTGCGTCCCGAGACGACAGCCGTGTACTTGACGATCACGAGCGACCTCTTGGCGGAAGCCAATCGGCGCTTCGAGGCAATGGCCGCGCCGGCGATTGCGGAGGTGCCGTGATGGCGTGACCACGCTCGGCACACGGCTCTCCAGCTTCCTTCCCGACCATCTGGCGGTGCAGAAGGTCCTGCGACCAGCCACCACGACCACCGCGCGCCGGATCACGCCACACGTGTTTCGCCACACGGCCGCCGTGCACCTGCTGGAGGCCGGCGTCGAAGTCAATGTCATTCGCGGCTGGCTCGGACGCGTCAGTCTCGAGACGACGAATCGCTACGCCGAGATCACGGTGCGGATGAAAGAGGCTGCCATGAAACTGTGTGAGCCGGTCGTCGCCGGCGTTCCCGCGCGGACCGCGACGTGGCGCGACGACGCCGCACTCCTCGCGTGGCTGGCTTCGTTGTGATGCGTGGCCGGCAGCGAGACGCGTCAGTGGGTCGTGGTGGGCGACGGGCTCGGCGGCGCCGCGCCCGTGTCGTGCGGACGATCCCACGGCGTGTCTTCCCACCCATGGATCCATCCGTTGTCCCCACACAGCGGACAATGCCAGATGATGTCTCCAGACGTGCGGTCCAGTTCCGCGATGATCTCGCCGCGACAACGACGACGGCCGGGACTGCGCCGACATGGCACGTTCGTGTACTCATCGCCCTCGGGCAAGTGGTCGGTGACCCACGCCACGATGGCGCCGACGAAGATCGCCAAGCTCACGACCCGTTCCGGAAGGGTTTCTGGCAGGTCGCCCGTGGCCTCGTCGAGGTAGTGACGCATGTCCACGACCCCAGCCGGTGGGCTTCAGAATTCGCTTACGTGCCATGGCGACGATCATGAGCTCTTGATGCGCGCCGTGCGCGTGGAGCGTCATCCTCGAGTCCGACGCGGCCGGCGAGTTCCCGATTCGCGCGGCACCAGCGCGCGACCCAGGCGTCGATGCCAAGAAACTGGAAATAGCGGCGCGCGAGATCCGCCCGGACCTCTCTGAGATGGCCGCCCTCGATCGCGCGCACTCGGTATTGTGGAATCCCCGACGCCACCGACACGTCACGAATGCCGCGGGCACCACGGGCCTGGCGGCATCGCGCGCCGAGCGCCTGCCAGCGCGTCATATCTTCGCTGCGCGTGAGATGGGGTTCGATCCCGGGGAAAGACGTCATCAGGACGCGGCGGACTTCGCCATCAAGCAGGCGGACTTCCGTCGCGCTGAGGATCGCGCACGGATCCTTCGCGAGTCGTTTCTCGAGTCGAGCGAGTGCTGGCGGGCGCTTCATGTACGGGTCGGACGACGAGCCACGTGGGCGGTGCGGCGTGCGGTAAATGCCGAGTCGTCGCCGTGATGAAAGAAGATGCGGCCGTGCAGTTCGTCACCCCGAAGCAGGGCCCATCCGCGACCGGTGGTCCGGTCCCCTTCGTCGATGCCGTCCAATGAGAATTCGATCACGGGCTGCCCGTCGCGCGGGACCACACGATAGTCGAGTCCGACGTCGACGGCGATGACGCGCATGGTGCCCCCGCCATCGCGTTCGAGTGTGAGCTGTGCCGGACCGAGCAGGTCGAGATCCTCCGACTTCCATAACTCCATCGCGCCAATCCGCCATCGGCCCGCAAATGGCCGGCGAGTTGTGCGGTCAGCGCGGGCCATCCGTCGCTCCGCGCCGGGCCGGCACGAACGGAATCAGTCCACGTTCGTAGGCCTGCTCTTGCAGTTCGCGCGGCACCCTCCGCATGTCGACGATGACCCCGTTGACCGGAATCATCCACACCAGCGGATTCTCGGCGAGGCGGCTCGGAAGCGTCCACCGGGGATCCAGCGGCACGATGTCAAAGAGCCGCATGATCTCTCGCGACTTCGCGGAGCCGGCGCCCTGGCTCGCGCCAAAGAGCGCGCACAGATCGGCGCCGCGCACGTGCGGCTGCTGTGCGGGATCAAACAGGAAATTCACGGTGCCGATGGTGTAGGTGAGGCCGCAGGCCCAGGTGCGAGTGTGGCCGCGCAGCAAGGGTGATGGTCGCTTCCGCGCGAGCGCGGCGGCCAATGCCCGAGTGACAGACGCGTACTCCTCGGTCAGGTGGGTCCAGACGTCGGCGACGAGGCTGACGATCTCATCGAATCTGGGCTTCACGGTCTTCGGAATGGCGTCAGAGGACATGCGTACGTCTCGGCGGCTTGGGGCGCGTTGACAGTATATACAAAAACTTGCATAGTGAGTCGTGTCAGCGAAGCCGCTCGTCTGGCTCGGAAGCGCACGGCGCGACCTCAGGGCGTTCCCGTCGGACGCGCGCCGACGCAGCGGGTTCCAGCTGCGCAAGGTCCAGCAGGGCCTCGATCCCGATGACTGGAAGCCGATGACGAGCGTGGGGGTAGGTGTTCGCGAGATCCGGATCCAGACGGAGCTGGCGCACCGCGTGTTCTACCTCGCCACCTTCGATGAAGCGGTGTACGTGCTGCATGCGTTCGAGAAGAAGACCCGGAAGACACCGCAACACGAGGTGGCGTTGGCGCACGAACGGTACCGCGCGCTGCTGAAAAAGCGAGCCGAAGATGCCAAGAAAAAATAGCCTGAAGGTCACACCGTCGACTGGCAATGTCTTCCGAGATCTCGGATTCTCCACGGAAGAGGGCGAGCATCTCCTCGTGCGAGCAGATCTCCTGATCCAGCTGCAGAAGGCACTGGCGTCGCGGGGACTGACGCAAGCCAAGGCCGCCAAGCTGCTGCGCGTCACACAGCCGCGGGTCAGCGACGTGCTGCGGGGGCGCATCGATCTCTTCAGCACCGACAGCTTGATCGACATGCTGGCGCGCTTGGGTGTGCACGTACGTTTCGTCTTGAAGCCTGGACGTCGTCGAGTTGCCTGATCGCATCCTCCAGGCCGTCGTCCTGCAGACAACCTCCTCTCTGGTTTGGCCCCGCCGGTTCCGATGGCCGGTCACTGCCGTCGTTATGTGCCCCGGATTCTCCAATTCACCCCTGATCGTCATCGCGTTCCTGCCGCCCGGCACATAACACCCTGGGCACATAACGCCCACAATCATCCGTCCGGCGGCCCGACGCCGTCGCTCGACGACCGCGTTCTCGCCAAGCGCCTGTACGAGTGCGCTGTGCAAGGGGGCAATCCGTCTGTCCAACGCGGGCAGATCGGCGCTGTGCGGTGGCGGTGGGGGGCGATGTCGTATAACGGATCTTCTGAAAACGGCCCTAAGATTTAACTTAGGCTTTAGCCGGACCGCTCGCATCCCGCTTTAGCCGGACTTCTTCATTCGGGGCGACTACAACCCGAAGATACGAGAGAGCGGAAGTGAGAGGCCTGGCAGGAGGGGCGTCGTGAGCACGTCGCGGCTCTCGGCGCGCAATTCCTGCGGCCGATCGAAGCCCATCGTGCCGCGGCGATAGACGCGCACGACGTCGATCTCCGGATCGACGATCCAGTATTCATCGACGCCGGAACGCTCGTAGAGCCGCCGCTTGACGGTTTCGTCGCGCTTACGAGTGACCTTCGACCCGATCTCGATGACCAGCTCGGGGGCGCCCTTGACGTTGGCGTCGGTCAACACCCGCGTGGCTCGTTCGTTCGACATGTACAGGAGATCGGGCTCCACGACGTCGAACATCGAGAAGATCACATCGAAGGGGGCGAAGTAAATCTGCCCGATGCGGTGCTCCTCGAGCCACGTCCGAATCAGCAGATATAGGTTGCCGGAGATCTGCTGGTGCCTGAGATTGGGCGACGGCGTCACGTAGTGCTCCCCGTCGATCAACTCGTGGCGCTTCCCATCGTCAGGAAACAGCACGAAGTCGTCGTAGGTGAGCTTCACGCCGGGCGTATTCAGGGGCACCTCGCAATTCCCGGACACGAGCTCCATTTTAGTCCTGATCGCGAGGAGCGTGCCGGCGCATGAAGTTGAAGATCAGGCGCAATCGAGAGGTCCCTTCGAAAAGCGTTGCAGAAATCGCCACGCAACCGAGGCGTCCAGCGGCAGAAATTGCTGACTCGCGGCGATTCGCGGCACAAACCGGCGCCCGCGCGGGGTGCGGTACAAGTCCGGCTAAAGCCGTGGCTAAAGCCGGATCACTACGCCTGCGGGTCCGCCTGAAGGCGGACACTACGCCTGTCGGTCCGGCTGAAGCCGGACACTACGCCTGTCGGTCCGGCTGAAGCCGGACACTACAGGCGACACTTCATGCATGCAGCAGCCCGTCCAGCGCGCTGGGGCGCGACTGGTGCGCGTGATGCTCCAGGAAGTCGATCACGCGCCGCCGGCACGCGTGATACTGCGGATGCGCGAGCACGGCGGCGCGCGCCCGCGGGCGAGGAAACGGGACGCGCAGCACGTCGCCGACGGTGGCTTCCGGGCCGTCGGTCATCAGGATCAGCCGATCGGCCAGATACAGCGCTTCGTCGACGTCGTGTGTCACCATGACGACGGTCTTGCCGGACTCCTCCCAGACGCGCAGCAGGATGTCCTGCAGCTCGAAGCGGGTGAGGGAGTCGAGCATCGAGAACGGCTCGTCGAGCAGCAGGAACCTCGGCTCGACCGACAGCGCGCGGGCGAGCGAGACGCACTGCTGCGTGCCGAGCGAGAGCTGCGGCGGCAACTGGTCCGCGGCGTCGCCGACGCCGACCAGCTCGAGATAGTGGCGCGCGGCGTCGAGCGTCTCGCGCCGCGTACGCCGCGCCGCGCCCTGTGTGGCGGCGACCTGGACGTTTTCGCGTGCCGTCATCCAGGGCAGCAGGCACGGTGCCTGGAAGACGATCGCGCGTTCGGCGCCAGGCTCGGTGACCTGCCGCCCGTCGATGACGACGCCGCCGTACGTGGCCTGATCGAGACCCGCGACAATCGACAGCACCGTCGACTTGCCGCAGCCCGAGTGCCCGAGGATGGCGACGAACTCGCCCGTCTCGATCGAGGCGTTCACGTCCTTCACCGCGATGAACGGACCCGCGGGCGTGGCGAAGACCTTGGTCAGGCCAGTGAGCTCGAGCGGAACGTTCATTGGATCTCCCTCGCTGGTTTCGCCAGAGCCGTTTTCGCTCCGGCGGCCAGCGGCGCTGGTGCCGTCGAGTGAGCGGTGCCCCAGAGCGTGCGTCCACGTACGGACGCGGTGAGCGTGGACACGACGTGCGCGCGGACCTGCGTGGCCTGCTCGTCGTGCGCGAGCTGCGCCAGGCTGCGCGGCCGCGACAGCTCGACGGGAATCGGCGTGCCGAGCGTTGCCGGCGCCCGTTCGGCCTTGCTCAGGGCGCCCCGAGCATGATCGAGGGGTGGTGCAGGGACGATCGGCACGATGCGATCCGAGAGCAGGATCGCCTCCTCCACGCTGTTCGTAATCATCACCGTCGTCACCGGGCGCTCGCCTTCGCTGCACAGGCGGCTGAGCTCCTGCTGCAGCGTTTCGCGCGTGAGCGCATCGAGCGCACCGAACGGCTCGTCGAGAAAGAGCACCTGCGGCTTCGTCGCGAACGCGCGGGCGATCGCCACGCGTTGACGCATGCCGCCGGAGAGCTGTTTCGGCCGCCGGTCGATGGCATTGCCGAGGCCGACCTGCTCCAGTGCGCGCGTGGCATGGCGGCGCTGCTCCGCCCGCGACATCTCCGGGAACGCCGCCTCTACCGCGAGCCGCACGTTCTCGAGCGCGGTAAACCACGGGAGGAGGGAATAATTCTGGAACACGAACGCAGCATCACGCCTCACGCCGCGCGTGGGCTCGCCGCCCACCGAGACGCTGCCGGCATCCGGCATCGTCAGTCCGGCGATGAGACTCAGAAGCGTGGATTTGCCGCTGCCCATCGCGCCGACGATGGCGACGAACTCACCCTGCTGGACGTCAAGCGACACGCCCTTCAGAACGTGCCGCGGCCCCGTGGGCGAGACAAAAGACTTCGCCAGATCTCGAATCTCGATGAACGCCATCAGCTTGTACGCAACCGGGCCTCAGCAAGGCCCATGAGCCGATCGAGGACGAAGCCGACGATGCCGATGGTGATGATGGCGAGCAGGATGTGGGCGTAGACCAGGCTGTTGTATTCCTGCCAGAGGAACCCGCCGACGCCGGGCGTGCCGGTCAGCATCTCGCTGGCGACGATGACCAGCCAGGCGATGCCGAGGCTGAGGCGATAGCCGGTGAACATGTAGGGCAGCGTTGCCGGGACGATGATCTTGGTGAACGTCGTGAACTTCGACAGCCGCAACACCTTCGCGACGTTCCAGTAGTCCTGCGGGATCGCGCGCACGCCCATCATCGTGTTGATCACCGTCGGCCACATCGAGCACACCGCGATGGCGAACAGCGCGGCAGGCTCCGACTTCTGGAAGAGCACGAGGCCGAGCGGCAGCCAGGCCAGCGGCGAGATCGGCCGCAGCACCTGCATGATCGGATCGAACATCCGCGTCAGCGTCGCGGAGACGCCGAGCAGAAAACCAATCGGCGTCGCGATGGCGACGCCCAGCAGGAATCCACGGGCGACGCGCAGCAGGCTGTAGTAGGCGAGCAGCACGATGCCCTGATCCATCTCGCCGCGCTTGGCGAAGGGTTCGAGGATGTAGATCTTGCTTTCCTCCCAGGTGCGCGCTGGTGACGGGAGATCCGGGACGATCTGGCTGGCGCCCCACCAGACCAGCAGCGCCAGGCCGATGCCACCGAGTGGCAGGATGAAATTCAGGACTCGCTTCGCCAAGAGGCCTCCTCAGCCGACGATGCTGTTGACGGGGAACGAACGTGCGTACTTGTCCGGGTCTTTGCCGTCGAAGACGCCGTCGAACAGCGTGATCTTCTGCTCCTCGGCGACCTTCACCGTGACGCCCATTTCCTTCATGGCTTCGAGATAGATGTCCGGACGAATGACGCGCCTGGGAATCCCTTCGTAGTCGGGAGCGCCCTTGGTCAGCCCCCAGCGGCGCAGCTGCGTCAGCCACCATTTGCCGTAGATCTGGTGCGGGTAGTTGCAGTTGCGCTGCGAGAAGATCATGTAGTTCGGGTCCTGCTCGACGCGGCCGTCGCCGTACTTGTACTTGCCGAGCAGCCGTTCGAGGATGATCCCGGGCGGGCAGTTGATGTAGGCCGGCCTCGCGATGACCTCGGCCGCCTTGGCGCGATTCCCGAGATCGTCGAGATGCACGCTGGCCAGGTGAAGCGCCTTCAGGACGGCTTTCACCGTCCTTGGATTCTTCGCGGCGAATTCCTCGGTGAAGGCACACACCTTCTCGGGGTGGTCCTTCCACATCTGCTGGGTGGTGATTGCCGTGAAGCCGATGCCGTCTTCGATCGCGCGGTTGTTCCATGGCTCGCCGACGCAGAAGCCGTCCATCTTGCCCACTTTCATGTTGGCCACCATCTGCGCCGGCGGGATCGTGATCAGGCTCACGTCCTTGTCCGGATTGATGCCGCCGGAGGCGAGCCAGTAGCGAATCCACATCGCATGGGTGCCGGGCGGGAACGTCATCGCAAACGTCAGCGGTTCCCCCGACGCCTTAGCCTTGGCGGCCAGCGGCTTGATCTGCGCCGGTGTACGGACGCCGGCGTTCTTCAGCTTGTTGTTCAGCGTGATCGCCTGGCCGTTGCGATTGAGCAGCCAGGGAATCACCATCGGCTTCACCGGCGATCCCGCCAGCCCCATCGTCGAGGCCAGCGGCATGCCGATCAGCATGTGCGTCGCCTGGTTCTCGCCGAGCGAGAGCTTGTCGCGGATCACGGCCCACGACGCTTCCTTCGAGATCACCGACTCGATGCCGAACTTCTTGAAGTAGCCGAGCTCGTGCGCCATGACGATCGGCGCGCAGTCGGTGAGCGCGATGATGCCGAAGCGAACCGTCTTCGTCTCCGGGCTGTCGTCGGCGTAGACGCTCCCGACCCAGCCGGCGGGAAGGCCGGCGAACAGTGCGCCAGCGGTAGTGGCGGTTGTGGCGAGGAATTGACGTCGCGATGGCAGGTCCGGCTGAAGCCGGACACAACGGACGTCCGGCTGAAGCCGGACACTACGGACGTTCGGCTGAAGCCGGACACTACATTTATTTGTCGGCGAGGAAGACATACGTCACCATCAGATAAGGAGCACTGTAGGAAGCACCGGGAGTCGCCTGTTCGAGGAATGCGCCGGCGAACATGTGCGCGTAGCCGGCAGCCAGCTGAATCTGCGGCGTCAGCGCGCGCGAAATCTGGATGTCGATCTCCTGACCGACGTGGGAATCGGCGGCCCCGCCCGCGACGCGCGCGAGGAGCGTGCCGCTCGCCGCATACAGTCCATCCGTTCTCTCGGCCAGCCACCATGAGTGATAGTTCAGCGAGACAGGCGTCGCCTTGATTGGCGAGAACTCGACGCCTTGGCGGATGTGGTGCACGTTGCGCCAGCCGACCTGATCGCCGAGCCCGAGCTTGTCGTGCCCGGTGGGATAGAGCTGGTCGAAGGTCTGGCGGCGTCCGTCAGCCGGGTTCTCGTCGCCGGTCGCGAAGTTGTATTCGGATGCCAGCTTCACCGCGCCCGGGCCGGGCAGCGACTCGCGAATCTGCCAGTGACCCGCCCATGCGCTGACGGAATCAGCGGCCAGCGATCCACGCTGGATCGCCATCTCGACGCCGTAATCGAGACGCGCCGGCAGCCTGCCCGCGACCCGCACGCCCATCGTCGTCTGCGACAGATCCCCGATCATCGCGAGCTCGCTGCGCAGGTTCACGTCGCGCCGCCAGAAGAGATACGGTTCGACGACTGCCTGCGGGATCACCGTTGGTGATGATGCATACACGCCGGCGAGGCGGTTGCCGCTGCCGCTCTTGTCGAACGCGTCAGGAAGGCTGCGGACGAGCGAAGCGCCGAAGACATCGGCCTGCCAGGACTTCGTGCGCAGGATCACTCGAGCCGCGTCCCACGAACGGCCGGTGTTCACCCAGGCGAGATGTCCGAGAAGGCGCTGTTCGCCGAAGGCGAGCTCCTGTCTGCCAAGCCGCGCGGCGACAGGTGCCTTGGCGTCTCCGATGTCGGCGAACGCGGTACGCAGGTCGAACGGTCCGCGGAACGGCGCGGTCGTCGGCCCGACCTGTTTCCCGGCGACCCGTGCATCGTGCAAGTTGGCCTGAAGCGACAGACTCCTGGAGACGGTGACCGTCGCGTTCAGACGCACGCGGCTGAGCGCGTAGGAGTCGTCGCGATCGGCCGCGAACCCGCTGTTCTCGAATCCCTCTATGCGTTCGCGAAACTCACCGCGCACGCGCAGCCACGACGGCATCACGTTGTTCGCGCGATTGGGAAACGGCGGCCGGGCCGCTGGCGGCAGTTGTGCCGCGGTTGGTGCCGGCGCGCTTTCGGATTGCGGCTTTGCAGCGGCTGGCGCGTCCTGCGCGCGAGCGGCCGGTGGCATGGCGAGCAGCGCCAGAAGAACGAACGACCAACGTGTCACACGTCAACTCCTTCGGACGAGAAGCCATCAGCGAACGCACTGATAACGACTGCTTCGAGCGATTGGAGGCGACGTGGCCGTTGTTCGATTGCTTGTGTCGGTGGCCTCAGGGCCGTTGCGAAGGCCGATAGCAATCGGCGTTCCGCTGAACCAATCCGTGCGTCCGCAAGGCTGAATGGAGTTCCGGAGGTCGTTGTTCTGCGGTTCTCAGCGGTTCACGCGATCGGCACCGATGGCGACAACACTGTGTGGCGGCCGATCGCTGCGCACATTCCTGTCGGAATCGCGAGAGCGATCGTGAATCTCGCCGAATCCCGCCGGATACGGTGTTTCTGACCAGGTTGTCGCCGCACCAGTCCCGGCAGAAATGAGTGTGCACGCCGCGTCCGGCCTTGTGCGCTCAATCAGTTAGGTGTGGTCGCGGCATCTCGTTCAAAAATGTCGAATCGGCGCGAACGCGCGACACTTTCGTCGCCAGTGCCCCTCTTGTTGAACGTGCACGCGGCGTGTATCGTCGATGTGTGCCGCGTGCCCGGGCGCGCGCGGCGCTCCAGCCAGCCAACTGGCCACGTCTTCCCGGCGCCAGGCTCGTTCCATGCAGCAACGAGCGTGTCAGCGCGCCGCATTCACTGACAGACGCGTGCACGTTCGCGTGCACGGTAGAGCGCACTCTCGCGTCATCGATCGCCGATCGGCGCGCTCGATGCATATGTGTTTTGCGAAGTGGCGTCCACGGACCGCTGAATGGCGTCGATACCTGTGACCTCACCGCTGCTGCGTGGCCGCGGCACCGACAACACGGCCCCGACCGAGCTGCCGCTGCTCGAGTGGATCAGGAGCGGCCGGCAGGAGCTCGTTCCGCGGAAGCGGCAAGGCCGCGACAGCGAGCGCATGCCCGACCGCGCGCCGGGTCCCGGCGAGCAGTACCGCTTTCACGTCGACATGGGCGCGTGCATCGGCTGCAAGTGCTGCGTCGTCGCCTGCAACGAACAGAACGGCAATCCGGCCGAGATCAACTGGCGGCGTGTCGGCGAGATCGAGGGCGGGTTCTTCCCCTCGGCCAGCCGCTCCTATCTGTCGATGGGCTGCAACCACTGCCTCGAGCCGACGTGTCTGCAGGGATGTCCCGTCGACGCATATACCAAGGACCCCGTCACCGGCATCGTGCGCCACAGCGCCGATGAGTGCATCGGCTGTCAGTACTGCACCTGGAACTGCTCGTACGGCGTGCCGCAGTACAACCCCGAGCGGGGCGTCGTCGGCAAGTGCGACATGTGCTACGGCCGGCTCTCGAGCGGACAGGCGCCGGCGTGCGTCAGCGCCTGCCCTGAAGGAGCACTGGCGATCGAGATCGTCGACGTCGGCGACTGGCGAGCCGCGGTCGATTCGGATTCAGCCATGGGGCATCCGTCGAACGACGGCAGCGTCTCGACGACGCGTATCACGCCGCCCGAGCCGCTGCCACCGAACGCGCGGCCGCGCGATATCACGCACGTCACTCCCGAGCACGCGCACTGGTCGCTCATTCTCATGACCGTGCTCACGCAGCTCTCGGTGGGCGGCTTCGCTTTCATCTGGCTGCTGCAGTTGCTCGGCACCAGCACGCGTCTGGGACTGGCGGCGCTCGTGTCGCTTGGCGTCGGCGGACTCGCGCTGGCGTCGGCGACGTTCCATCTCGGCCGGCCCGCGCACGCGTATCGTGCGCTGCGCATGTGGCGGCGCTCGTGGCTCAGCCGCGAGGTGCTGGCATTTGCCGCCTTCTCGCATGTCGCGGCGGCGTATGCCGGCCTGCTCTGGCTGGAGCTGCCCGGCAGCATCTGGGTCGGCGCCGCGACGGTCCTGCTCGGTGCCGCAGGCGTCACGGCGAGCGCGTGCATCTATCGCGTTCCAGCCCGGCCGGCCTGGAACACGCGCTTCACCCTCCTGCAATTCAACCTGACCGCAGCGATCCTCGGTCCGCTCTTCGCGGCGGCGGTGGCGGGTCCGACGCGATGGCTCGCGCTGACCGCGGCAGCCATGGCCGGTGCGCAGGCGACGGTCTTCGCGCTGCGCTTCCTGCGATCGGTCGCGGCAGACAGCCCGGAGCTGAAGGGCACGGCGCGTCTGCTGTCGACGGTGCTGGCGGGGCGGGTGGTGATACGCGGCGTGCTGCTCGTCATCGGCGCCGTCGCGCTGCCGATGCTGGCGGCTGGCGCAGGCGGCGGAGAGGGACGGGTGCTCAGCGTCGCCGCGTTGCTCGTCGCGCTCGCCGCCGAGCTCCTCGAACGCTATCTCTTCTTCGTCAGCGTGGTTCCCCGACATCTGGCCGCGCCCTACATCGCGTCGGTAAGCGAGGCGGCATGACGCTCAAGGAGATGCTTGGTCTCGACACCCGCGCCGATCGCTACACCTACGGTGTCGATCCCGTGGCGGGCTATGTCTCATCGCAGAAGATTCCCGATCGCTGGGTGGCCACCACCTGCGGCTATTGCTCGGTCGGGTGCGGCATGTTCATCGGGGTGAAGGACGGCCGCGCCGTGTCGGTGCGCGGCAATCCCGATCATCCGGTCAATCGCGGGATGCTCTGCCCGAAAGGGCTCTCGGAGCACCACACCATCAACGCCGACAACCGCGCGAAGCATCCGCTGCTCCGCCGCGGCGGCGCCATGCAGCGCGTGAGCTGGGACGACGCGCTGACGACGATGGTGTCGCGGTTCCGCGACATTCAGGCGCGCCACGGCAGGGGCGCGGTCGGCGTGATCAGTACCGGCCAGCTGGTGACGGAGGAGTTCTACGCCCTGGGCAAGCTGATTCAGCTCGGCCTGGGCACGTCGAACTACGACGGCAACACCACCCTGTGCATGTCGACCGCGGTGCAGGGCTACAAGCGGTCGTTCGGCAGCGATGGACCGCCGGGCGCCTACGAGGATCTCGAGCGCGCCGACGTCATCATGCTCATCGGGGCCAACGTCGCCGAGAACCATCCCATCCTCTGCTGGCGGGTGCGGTCGAATCCCGAGGCCACGCTCATCGTCGTCGATCCGCGCGTGACCAAGACGGCGATGATGGCCGATCTGCACCTGCCGCTGCGCCCGCGCTCGGACCTCGCGCTGATCAACGGACTGATTCACGTCGTCATCGAGCACGACCTGATCGATCGCGGCTACATCGAGCGGCACACGACCGGGTTCGAGGAGCTGCGCGCCTCGGTTCGGGAATACACGCCCGAGCGCGTCGCCGAGATCACGGGCCTGGCACCCGAGCTGATCGTCCGCACGGCGTGGACCTACGCACGGGCCGATGCCGCGTTCATCGGCTGGACGATGGGGGTGAATCACAGCACCAAGGGGACCGAGACCGTCAACGCGATCAACAACCTCGCGCTGATCACCGGCAACATCGGGCGGGCCGGCGCGGCGCCGTTCTCGATCACGGGGCAGTGCAACGCCATGGGCACGCGCGAGGCGGGCTTTGCGTCGTGCATGCCCGGCTATCGCGTCTTCGAGAGTGCCGCCGACCGCGAAGAGCTGGCCCGGTTGTGGAACGTGCCCGTCGAACGGATTCCAGCCGCGCGCGGCCTCGCCTATCCCGACATCATCGAAGCGGCACTGGAGAAGAAGATCCGCGCGCTCTGGATCATCGCGACCAATCCGATCGTCTCGTTCCCGAATCTCAACACGCTGCAGCAGGCGCTGGAGGGGCTCGAGTTCCTCGTCGTACAGGACTGCTATCACCCGACCGCGACGTCCGAGTACGCCCACCTCGTGCTCCCCGCCGCGGGCTGGGGCGAGAAGGAAGGCACCTACACCAACTCCGAGCGGCGTGTGAACAAGGTGAACCGCGCCGTGTCGCCGCCGGGCGAGGCACGCGCCGACTTCGACATCTTTCTCCAGGTCGCTGCCGTGCTCGGAGTGCGCGACGAGATCTTCCCGGGATGGACAAAGCCCGCGGACGCGTTCGAGGAATGGAAGCTCGTGTCCGCCGGCCGGCTGTGCGACTACTCCGGGATCACCTACAAGGCCCTCGAGCAGCATGGCGGCGTGCAGTGGCCGTTCCCGGCCGGTGCCGCGAATCCCGGCGGCACTCGCCGCCTCTACACCGACGGTGGCTTCCGCACCGGGGACGGCCGCGCGCGCCTGATTCCGGCGCACTGGGAGCCGTATCCCGAGCAGCCCTCGGACGAGTTCCCGTTCGTGCTCAACACCGGACGCACCGTCGAGCACTGGCATACCCGGACCAAGACGGGCAAGGTGCCGATCCTCGAGCGTTTGTCGCCGAACGCCTGGGTCGAGATGAACCCGCGCGATGCGCGCGGGCTGCGGCTCAAGCCGCAGGACCGGGTCGACGTCGTCTCGCGGCGCGGACGCGTCCGCGGCATCGAGCTGCGCATCACCGAGACGATCGCTCCCGGCCAGATCTTCGTGCCGTTCCACTACCCCGAAGCCAACGCCAACGAGGTGACGCAGAGCGCCTTCGACCCGATTTCGCGCGAGCCGAACTACAAGCAGGCGGCGGCGCGGGTGGAGAAGTCGCCGCGCCAGGGAGCGGCCCGATGAAGAAGCTCGTGGTGGTCGGCAACGGCATGGCGGGCATGGCCTGCGTCGAGCAGATTCTGAAGTACGAGCCGCGGTTCCGCATCACCGTGTTCGGCGACGAGACCCACGTCAACTACAACCGCGTGATGCTGTCGTCGGTGCTCGCGGGCGAGAAGGCGGCCGACGACATCATCATCAACTCCCGCGAGTGGTATGGCCGCAACGGGATCGATCTCCGCGTCGGGGTCCGGATCGTCGACGTGGATGCGCGCGCGAAGACCGTCACCGGCGACGATGGCAGCGTGACCGCGTACGACACGCTGCTGCTGGCCACCGGCAGCTCGGCATGGATGCCGCCGATCGAGGGTCTCGACAAGGACGGCGTGTTCGCGTTCCGGACGCTCGACGACACGCGCGAGCTGATTCGCCGCTCCGGTCCGGAGAAGAAGGCGGTGGTGATCGGCGGCGGCCTGCTCGGACTCGAGGCGGCCCGCGGCCTGCAGATGCAGGGCTGCACGGTCACGGTCGTTCACCTGATGGCGACGCTCATGGAGCGTCAGCTCGACAAGGACGGCGGCCGGCTCCTTCTCCAGGCGATGGAGCGGCTGGGCATTCGCGTGCTGCTCGGGCGCAGCACCAGGGCGATTTGCGGCAGGACGCGGGTGGAGCGCGTCGAGCTGGCCGACGGCGAATCGCTCGAGGCCGACCTCGTCGTGATTGCGGCAGGCATCCGTCCCAACGTCGAGCTCGGGCGCCGGGCCGGGCTCGTCGTCAAGCGCGGGATCGTCGTCAACGACTTCATGGAGACGTCGAATCCCGACATCTTCGCGGTCGGCGAGTGCGTCGAGCATCGCGGGGTGTGCTACGGCCTGGTGGCGCCGCTGTACGAGCAGGGCAAGGTGCTGGCGGCCACGATCACCGGACACCGCGGGGCTGTGTACACCGGCACCGTGCCGGCGGCGCGGCTCAAGATCATGGGCGTCGACGTGTTCTCGGCCGGCGACTGGGACCAAGCCGGCGCCGACCACATCAAGTACGAGGACTCGGGCCGCGGCGTCTACAAGCGCGTGTCGGTCAAGGACGGCCGGCTCGCCGGCGTGATCCTCGTCGGCGACGCATCCGACAGCCATCGCTACATGGACTGGCTCCGCACCGGCGCCGATCTCGGCGAGATGCATGGCCGCCTGCTGTTTCCGCCGCCATCGGCCGACGCGGGCCTGGACGTGGCCGAGATGCCCGACAGCGCCACGGTGTGCGGCTGCGTCGGCGTGACGAAGGGCGCGATCATCGCCGCCATCCACGAGCGGGGCGTGAACACGCTGTCGCAGCTCAAGGAGTGCACGCGGGCGAGCACCGGATGCGGCAGCTGCACGAGCCTCTGTCAGGACCTGCTGCGCGCCGTCGCGCCCGACTTCGAGGACGATGCGAAGAAGGTCATCTGCGCGTGCGTGCCGTTCGCCGAGGATCGGCTGCGCGAGATCCTGCGGAGCCAGAAGCTGAAGTCGGTGCAGGAGGTGCTGGAGATCTACGGCAACGGCATCGGGTGCGAAGTCTGCAAGCCGGCGCTCAGCTACATGCTCGACATGCTGTGGTGCGGGGATCACGAGGAGGACCGTTCGGCGCGCTTCATCAACGATCGCGTGCACGCCAACATCCAGAAGGACGGCACCTTCTCGGTCGTGCCCCGCATCCGCGGCGGCGTGACCAGCGCCGCCGAGCTTCGCCGCATCGCCGACGTCGCCGAGAAGTACCGCGTGCCGATGGTGAAGATCACCGGCAGCCAGCGCATCGACCTGCTGGGCATCAGGAAGGCCGACTTGCCGAAGGTGTGGGCCGATCTCGGGATGCCGTCGGGCCAGGCCTACACCAAGGGCGTACGCATGGTGAAGACGTGCGTCGGCACCGAGTTCTGCCGCTTCGGCACACAGGATTCCACCGCCGCCGGTATCGAGATGGAGCGGCGCTTCGAGCACCTCTACACCCCGCACAAGGTAAAGATGGCGGCCGTCGGGTGTCCGCGCAACTGCGCCGAAGCCACGGTCAAGGACATCGGCCTGATCGGGATCGAAGGCGGATGGCAGGTGGTCGTCGGCGGCGCGGCGGGGAAGTCGGTGCGGAAGGCCGACCTGCTGACCACGGTCGAAACGACCGAGCAGGCGCTGGAGGCTGCGGCGCTGTTCTTCCAGTACTACCGGGAGAACGCCAACTACCTCGAACGGACCTACGACTTCGTCGAGCGCATCGGGATCGAGAAGGTGCGCAAGGACACCGTCTACGCGCCGGAGGCGGTGCGCGAGGGGCTGCTCGACCGGTACCGCAAGTCGAAGGCACGGGCGCGGGATGCGTGGCAGGAAGGGCAGTCGCCGAGGCACCCGACGCAGTTCGCGCCGGTCGAGGTGCTGGGATGAGATGGATCCGCGTCACGCACGGCGACAACATCCCGTGGCGTGAAGGGCGCGCCGTGTCGCTGGACGGCCGCGAGATCGCCATCTTCAACCTGGGATCGGCGCCGCCGGACGCCGTCGACCGTTTCGTCGCCGTGGACAATCAGTGCCCGCACAAGCGCGGCCCGCTGGCCGACGGCATCGTCGCGGGCGCGTCCGTCGTGTGCCCGCTGCACGCGTGGAAGATCAGCCTGGTCGACGGGCGCGTCGAACGCCCGTCCGGCTCATCCGGGCCGGGGGTCCGCACGTACCCGGTGCGCGTCGAGGACGGCGTCGTCCTGGTCGGGCTGCCGGAGGCCGCGGCGGCGGTCGGCAAGGACGGCATGAATCTTCAAAATTGTCTGTCAGATTATGCATTCCTACAAGATCGTAGGCTCGAACCCCCTTGTCCAGGCGCCGGTGCGTGTGTATCTTCGAACGCAGACAACTCCGGCTGACGTTCGTCATGAAGACCACGACTTCCCTCGCCGACGTGAGCGACACATCCGACATCGATCTGATCCACGAGATTGGCAGCCGCATCGCTGCCGCCGATCCCCTGCACGAGGTGCTGGGCCGCGTCGTCGATCTGGTGTCGTCGCTCGTCCAGTGCGACTCCTGTTTCCTCTACGTGCTGGAGGACGATGCGCTCGTGCTGCGCGCGTCGAAGACGCCGCACCCTGATGTCGTCGATCGGTTGAAGCTGCGCGTCGGCGAAGGCATCACCGGCTGGGTGGCCGAGCATCGGCAGCCGGTCGCGGTGGCCACGCGTGCGTTCGAGGATCCGCGCTTCCAGACCTTCAACGAGCTGCCCGAGGATCGCTACGAGGCGTTCCTGTCGGTGCCGGTCCTCTCGCGCGGCAAGCTGGTGGGGGTCATCAACCTGCAGCATCGCCAGCCGCACACGCACAGCCGGCGCGAGATCCAGCTGATTTCGACCATCGGATTCCTGGTCGGTGCCGAGATCGAGTCGGCGCGCCTCGAGTTCGAGAACACGCAGCTCTCCGAGCGTCTCGAGACGCGGAAGATCCTCGATCGGGCGAAGGGGATCCTGCAGCGCGATCTCGGGCTCACCGAGGAAGAGGCCTATCTGACGATTCAGCGTCAGAGCCGGCAGCGGCGCAAGTCGAAGAAGGAAATCGCCGAGGCGATCATCCTCGGCGACGATCTCCGCCGCGGCAAACCTCCATCGTAGTGTCCGGCTTCAGCCGGACCCGCTGTCCGGCTTCAGCCGGACGTGTGTCGTCATTCACGCGAAGCGAGTGCCTATCTCAGATCGAACGTCCGCCCGGCGACGGTGATCGACTCGGCGCGGAATTCTCCCGGCCGGTCTTTGCTGCGATAGGCGGTCACGGCGACCGGGATGCCCGGCTTCAGCATGTCCTCCGTGAGGTCACGGAATTCCATGCGCGGCGCGGGCGCGAGGATGACCAGGACCGGCCTGCCGTCCACGTCCATCGTCATCGTCGGCATCGTGGCTGTAAACGCGACCTGCCTGAGTACGCCTGACAGCTGCTGTGCGGCGCCCATCTCGTAGGCGCTCCACTGGTGCTGCGCGTCGTACACCTGGTTGTCGTCGGAATCCTTCGGGCCGAGCCAGGGTGTGATAGAGCCGTCGATGAGGGCCTGCAGGTTGCCCTCCATGCACGAGTATTCCATCAGCTCGACGTCCGGCGTGAGGACGAACACGCGCTCGTTGCCGATCGGCCGCGTGTACGTCTTGGGATCCTCGAGCACCCACTTGAACTGGATGTGGCCCATGTCGGGCCGTCTGAACGTCATCGTCAGCTTCGCCTGGTCGCTCATCGGATGACCGATGGTGCCGAGCTTCGCCCAGCCGTTGAAGTTCACGGCCTCGATCACGAGCGTGTCGCCATCCCAACGGCCGCGTGAATCACCGAACCAGGTCGGCGGCCAGTCCTTGCGATGCGGCAGGCCCTCGGTGTTGACGACCTGGAACATCGTGCTCTGTTCGAACAGGAAGGCGATGTACTCGCTGTTCTGCACGATTTGCATCGGGTGCGGCGTGAACGAGCGGATCCACCCGAAGGGCATGCAGCTGCCCGCGTAGTCGCCGTTCTTCGTCGGGTTGTAGTTGTCCCACTGCGCCTGTCCCCACGGCGTGAACGGCAGCGGATTCGGTTCGCCGATGTTGCTCGTGCCGTTGGCGTTCTTCACCGTGCGGGTCATATCCTGCACGCCGGGGCGCGCCCAGACGCCGCTGAAGTCAGGCTTGCCGTTCGGCAGCCGCGGCGGAGGAGCGTTCATGTCCACCTTGACGCGGGCCGATTGAGCGGCCACGGTCGTGTCCCACGACACGGCCGTCATGCTCAGCGCGAAGAGAACACCGATCGCCCGCACTGACGTACTCATGATCGAGCTCCTTTCGGCGAATCGAGGAGCGGATTATGGGCTGGTTGCGGGTGGCGTTCAACACCGGTGCTGCGGACCGATCCACGATCGGATCCATCGCGCTGCGATTAGCCGTTCTCCGTGTCCTGCGTCCAGGGATCGTGGCTCAAGCGGACCACGGACGAACCAAGGATCGTTCCGATGATTCAGCGCGTACCCCACGCCAGGCGCGCGGCCTGTTCGCGTGCGTCGGCGCGGCGGCGAAGCGCGGCGCGCTCGGATGGTGCGAAGTTCCAGTCCCGCGGCCGACCGCGCCGGACTTCTTCGAGCGACCAATACGCGCGCATCAAGCCGACCGGGCCGTGTGCGGTCGTCGCAAGCAGCAGGTGTCCGAGCTCGTGAGCGATCGCGCGGCCGAGCAGCGTGCGGCTGTCGATGCCGGCGACGTGCGCGAGCCGCTCGACGCGATCGATGTAGATGGTGGCGAGCACGCCGGTCCGCGTCCAGCGATCGATGAGCGCGTTGCCGAGCGGCAGGACCCGGGTGTCGGGCGCGACGGCGGGCGAGCGCACGATTCGCAGCGCCAGCTCTCCCGGGCGCATCACTTCATCGCAGGACGGGCCTGCCGGGCACATCCTCCAGATCACGTCGATCGACGCCGCCTCCAGGATCGTGCGCGCGTGATCGAGGGCCTGCCGGTTCGTCCCCGCGAACACGCCGCTCGCGTCGTAGACACGGACGTGGACGGGGGTCCGGACGGTAACCGCCCCACGCACGGGTGACGGCGCGCAGGTCAGAGACACCAGGGCGAACCCGACGACACGACGCAGGAACATGACGGCCCTCCAGTGCCGTCAAGCCTCGGATGCGCCGACGGGTGCCTCAATGGTCCGGAGGTGACCTGAGGTGACATGTTGGTGACATGCAGGTCATTGTCCGCCGGACACCGTGATTCGCTCTTTTCAAACCCCGCCGCGTACGGCCTAATCGACCAGGAGTCAGTTCGATGGCAGCTCGGGAGATCCTCCGGTTCGGAACGTTCGAGCTCGACGTGCGTTCCCGCGAGCTGCGCGGCGGCGGCAGCCGCGTGCGTCTGCAGGATCAGCCGCTCGAGATTCTCCGAGTGCTGCTGGAGCGCCCGGGCGAGGTGGTCACGCGCGATGAGCTTCGTCAGCGGCTGTGGCCGGACGGCACGTTCGTCGACTTCGAGCACAGCCCCAACGCCGCCATCAAGCGGCTCCGCGCCGCCCTTGGCGACGATGCCGGCAACCCGCGGTTCATCGAGACGGTTCCGCGGCGAGGGTATCGGTTCGTCGGGCGGGTGCCGGACGCCCCTCGGCCCGCCGCTCCCGGGCCTGCGTTGCCGCGCACGCGTCTCGCCGTTCTGCCGTTCAGCAATCTGAGCGACGACAGCGGCCAGGAGTATTTCAGCGAGGGCCTGACCGAGGAGCTCATCGCGCACCTGCTCGAGGGCAGCACGCGCCGCGACGGTGCGCGCGTGCGCATCACCGCGCGCCTCGTCGAAGCAGCGACCGAGACGCAGCTCTGGTCGGAGACCTTCGAGCGCACCACCACCGACTGGCTGTCGGTGCAGGCTGACGTCGCCGGCCGCGTGGCGCGTTCGCTGCTGCGCGAGCTCGTTCCTCCGCGCGCTGACGTGGCTCCGCGGGATCCACGGGCCTATCAGGCATATCTGAGGGGCAGGTATCACTGGGCCCGGCCCGGCGACGTCGGGCTCGATGAGGCGCTCCGGTGGTTCAGCGAGGCGGTTGCCGACGCGCCGGACTCCGCCGCCGCGCTGGCGGCGCTCGCGCGCGTGCAGGCGGCGAGCGCGGAGTACTACCACGAGCGGCCGCGTGTCGCGCTGTCCGCAGCGCGCGAGTCGGCAGCGCGCGCCCTGTCCCTCGATCCGGGCCTCTCCGAGGCGCACGCCGTGATCGGCGATCTCCAGATGCTCGACGGCGACTGGGCCGCCGCGGAGAGCAGCTACGCGGAAGCCATCAGCCTGAACCCGAGCAATTGCGCCGCGCTCCGCTCGTACGGGCTGCTGCTGGCCCTCGACTCACGGTATGCAGAAGCACTGGCCGCCGTGGATCACGCGCGCGACCTCGAGCCGCTGTGTCTGGGGACCAATGCCACTGCTGCCTGGACGCGATACGTTGTCGGCGACTACGACAGCGCCATCGTCCAGAGCCGCACCATGCTCGCGCTGGATCCGGAGTTCGTGGCCGCGCATCGTGTGCTCGCCGCGGCGCTGCTGCAGGCCGGACGAGCCGACGAGGCCGCGGCGCAGCTCGAGCAGGCGCTGACGCTCGCCCCGTCTCATCCGGTGCTGCTGGCGTGGCTGGCGCACGTGCGGGCGGTCACCGGCTGCCGCTCGCAGGCGCAAGCCCTCATCGCGCGCGCCGAATCGCTCTCGCCCGGGCGTTATGTGCCGCCCTTCCACCTGGCGCTGGCGTATACCGGGCTGGAGGATCTCGACAGCGCCTTCGCCGCGCTGGAACAAGCCTGGCGCGATCGCGACCCGGCGCTCGTGACGCTCGATGCCGAGCCGCGCTTCGAACCGCTGCGGAGCGACTCGCGCTGCCGCGCGCTGGTCGAGCGACTCAGGACCGACGCGTGTCGGCGCAAGGGTACTGGCGCTGGTCCGTGCAAGTGGAGTCCCCTTGCACCGACCCGCGTCAGTCCCCTTACACCAGCAGAACGTCTATCCACTCCCGCACACTGTTGATCAACCAGACCCGGGACGCTCGCGTGATGTCCGCCGGCGTGAGCACACGCTCCTGGATCGCTCCGCTCTCCAGCAGCTCGCCGCGGAACGTTCCACCCAGCAGGCCGCAGGCAAGCGGCGGGGTATAGCGCACGCCGTCGATCTCGGCGACGACATTGGCCAGCGTTGCCTCGGTAATCTCGCCCCGCTCGTTCGTGAGGAGCACATCGTCGACGCCCGGGTGCGCCTGCCGGGCCGAATCGTAGACCTCGCGGTGCGTCGTCTTGTTGGCGAGGAAGGGATCGCGCGAGTCGACCCGCGCCGACGCGAACGTGACCCGCCAGGGCCGCGGGTCGCGGACGTACGGTGTGCATTCGGTGGTGGGCGCCCCGTCCCGGGCGAGCAGCAGGCGGACCCGCCACTCATCCATGGGGTGCGCGTGCGCGACCGCCGCCAGGGCGGCGCGGATGCGCGCACCGTCGCAGTCGAATCCGAAGCGGCGCGCGGACGATGCGAGACGGGACAGATGGCGCTCGAGGCGGACGATGGCGCCGTTCTGCAGGCGCATCGTCTCGAGCAGCGAGAAGTCCATCCCGTTCCTATTTTAGAATTCGTCAGAGATGCGGGTGCTCGTCGTCGAAGACGAACTGAAGGTCGCCAATGCGCTGCGCGAGGGCCTCGAGGACGAACGCTTCGAGGTCGTCGTCGAGCGCACCGGGGAGGGGGCGTTCTTCCGGGTCAATACCGAGTCGTTCGACGTCATCCTGCTCGACCTGACCCTGCCCGGCCGGGACGGCCTGGAGATCCTCCAGGCGCTGCGCCAGCGCGGGGTCAAGACCCCGGTGCTCGTCCTGACCGCGCGCGACTCCCTGCAGGATCGCGTCACCGGCCTTGACACAGGCGCCGACGACTACCTGGTGAAGCCGTTCGCCTTTGCCGAGCTGCTCGCCCGCATCCGGGCGCTGGTCCGCCGCGGCCGCGCCGCCGAGACGCCGCGCCTGTCGGTGGGCGACCTCGAGATGGACCTGGTCACCCGCAAGGTGACTCGCGGCGGCCAGCCGATCGAGTTGACCGTGCGCGAGTTCGAGCTGCTCGAATACCTCCTCCGCTATCACGGCCAGGTCGTCTCGCGCGAGACGCTGGCCCGCGACGTGTGGAAGGAGACCGCCCGCACGACGCCGCTCGACAACGTCATCGACGTGCACATCGCACGGCTGCGCCGGAAGGTCGATCTCGACAGGCCCGTCAAACTGATTCACACCGTGCGCGGCGTCGGATTCATGCTCCGAGAAGGTGAGCCGTGACCCCTGGAGAGACCCCGCCGCGCTCGCCGGCGCGGTGGTGGCGCTCGCACAACGTGCGGGTGCGCCTCACGCTGTGGTACGTCATCGTCATGGTCGTGGTTCTGGGCGTGTACGCCGTCGTTGTCTACACGTTCGTGAGCCGCAGCGTGTCGCAGTCGCTCAACGACCGGCTGCGCGCCGACTTCTTCTGGGCCGCCGCCACCCTGGACGAAGGCCCCGACGGCCTGGTCATGCCCGCCCCGCAGGTCGATCTCCTGCTCGAGCAGGAACCGCCCTGGGTGCAAGTGTGGAGCGACGACGGGAAGCAGCTGCTGTTCATCAACTCCGAGGCGATGCGCCGGCCGCTTCCCGAAGCGCAGAAGATCGCCGCCGAGGCGACGGAGACGGTCGTCTCCTTTCCGACCGCCGGCGCGCCGCTCCGCGTGATGAGCGCGCGCAGCTATGTGTGCCCGTGCGTGCAGGACCCCGACACGCTCGAGCTGGTCGGCCGCCGGCGCGTCACCATCCAGGTCGCGCGCTCGGAAGCGGCAATGCAGGAGCAGCTGCGAGATCTGTTTCTGATCCTTGTGTTCGGCCTGCCGGTGGCGGTCGGCGCCTCCGGCGTGGGCGGCTATTTCCTGGCCCGGCGCGCGCTCGCGCCCATCGAAGAGATGACCGTCCGCGCCCAGACCATCACCGCCGAACGCCTCCACGACCGCCTGCCGGTGACGCATCCCGAGGACGAGATGGGACGCCTGGCCACGGTGTTCAACGAGACGCTCGGGCGCCTCGAGGCGTCCTTCGACCAGATGCGGCGCTTCACGGCCGATGTCTCGCATGAGCTGCGCACGCCGCTGACCGCGATCCGCAGCGTCGGGGAAGTCGGCCTGCGCGGCCACCGCGACGAAGCCGCCTATCGCAGCATCATCGGCAGCATGCTCGAGGAGGTCGATCGGCTGGCCTCGCTGGTCGATCGGCTGCTGACGCTCTCGCGCGCCGAGACCGGACAGGCGAAGCTGTCGCGCGATCCGGTCGACCTCGCCGCGCTGGCCGACGATGTGGTGTCGCATCTGTCGGTGCTCGCCGAGGAGAAGCGGCAGTCGTTGAGCATCGACCGGCTCGCGGCGCCGGTCGTGTCGGCGGATCGGCTGGTGCTGCGCCAGGCGCTCATCAATCTCGTCGACAACGCGATCAAGTTCACGCCGGTGGCCGGCCGGGTCCGCATTCGCATCAGCGAAACGCCGCGCGAAGCCGTCGTCGAAGTGATCGATTCGGGACCCGGCATCTCCGACGAGGCGCGTGAGCGCATCTTCGATCGTTTCTATCGCGCCAGCGACGCGAACAGTTCGGGCACCGGGCTGGGCCTGTCGCTGGCCAAAGGGGCTGTCGAGGCCCTCGGCGGCCACCTCACGCTGGCGGCGACAGGAGCCGGCGGCAGCGCCTTTCGCATCTCGCTTCCGCGCTGAGGTCGGCGGGCCGCCCGGACTTGCCGATGCGCACAGAGGATGGTGGCCCCGACTAGATGAGCCCGTCGAGCAGCACGATGTCGGTCTGCGTTTCGTTCACCGCAGCGTAGACATGCTGGCTGTCGTGCGTCCACGACACGCCGCGGGTGATCAGGACGGACCGGTCGCCGAAATCCGTGATCGGCTTCATCGGCCCACCGTCGGTCGGCAGCAGCCAGATGTTGGTCGCCGCGCCGTCCTTCAGTAGTGTGCTCAGGTAGCGGCCGTCCGGCGAGACCGTGAGCGACAGGAGCCGAGCGGGCATGCGGTCCCCGGTTACGCGAGCCATAGTTTCGGCCGGCGCGCCTGGAGGGCTTGCCCGATCGAACGAGAACAAGCCGAGACCGAAATGACCGACGGTCCCAGGCATTGGTTGTGTGAGGAAAAGAGTTGAGCCGTCGGGCGAGATTGCCGGGAGCGTAATGCCGCTGCCTTCCCGCACGAATTCCGCCTGGCCGCCATCCATCGGCCATCGCTCGAGCCGGCCGGGCTCCACATCCACGCGCCAGTAGTAGAGCCAGGCGCCATCGGCGGAAAAACACGGGGCCCAGCCGTTCACCAGCTTGCGGAGGTTGCTGCCGTCGGGTGCGATGGCCCAGAGCGCGGCCTTTGCGGAGTCGGTGCGCACGAACACGATTACGTCTCCCCGCGGCGACCACACCGGAATCCCGAACGACACCTCAGGCGAAGTTTCAAACGTGATCGGCCGCGCCGCCGAGCCATCGCTCGCTGTTATCCAGAGGTTGGCGTGGCCCCCGCTGTCCGAGACGAAGACGATCTCGCGATCGTCGGGACTGACCGACGGCACCCGAACCTGCGCCGTCTGCCTGGTGATGCGAACGGCCGCGCGCGTGTTCTCGGCTGGCGCGCCGGCGACGGGAACCCGCCAGATGTCGGAGCGGCTGATGACCCGCCCCGCGACGAGCTTGCCGGAGGCGTGGACATCCGGGTCGACATAGGAGTGATCCCCGAAAGTCAGTTGCCGGTTGGCGCTGCCGTCGCGCCGGACGGTGCGCAGATTGAACGTCGGCGGATACAGGATCGAGCTGTCGCGGGACGAGCTGTAGACGAACCCGGAGCCGTCCGGCAGCCACGCGTAGCCCTGCAGCCAGGCCTCGCCCACGACTTCGGACCGGGCACCCGTGGCAACGTCGATCACCTCGATATGGCCGTCGAATGCGTTCTGCCCCAGCCGCTGAACGGCAATCGACCGGTCGTCGGGTGCCCAGTAGGGATGACTGTACGTGCTCGGCGGCAGCTGTGCGAGACGGTGTACCCGCGATCCGTCGCGCGCGGTCAGCATGAGCGCCGGCAGGCCGTCTACCATCTGGAGCAGCGCGATGTGGCGGCCGTCGTGGCTGATGTCGCCGGCGCTCGTCGACGAGGCCACCCGCCGCGGCCATCCTCCGAGCGCGCTGATCTCCCAGACCACGCCAGCGTCGGTCCCGGCTGCTGACGGCGTGAAGTAGATGAGCGTGCTCGAATCGGGGGCCCAGCGCGGCTGCAGGTGATCGACGTTGTCGCGCGTCAACTGCAAGGGCATTCCGCCTGACAGAAGCCGAACGAAGATCTGACGCTTGCCTGCGACCACCGCCGTGAAGGCCACCATCTTGCCGTCTGGCGATATAGCCGGCGACTCCTTGAGTCCCTCCGTGTCGGTGAGGCGCTGGAACAGGACACGCCGCTCCGGTGCGATCGCGGAAACGAGTGCCGCCGCCTGGGGTGCAGACGCTTCGTCGAGCTCGTATCGCGCGTCGGCAATGTCGCGCAGCCGTCTGCGTGCGTCCTTCTCGAGAGCGCGGCGCAGAAGCTTCATTACACCAGTCGGCGTGCCGGAGGGGAGCGCCGACCAGTCAGGCTCCCGGTCGAGGATCGCGGCGAGTGTGTCCGACAGCGTGTCTCCGGGGAATGCGAGCCGGCCGGTCAGCATTTCGTAGAGGACGCAGCCGAACGCCCAGATGTCGGCGCGCTTGTCCACGATCTTTCCGCGTGCCTGCTCCGGGCTCATGTACGCCACCGTGCCCAGGAGGATTCCGCCGCGCGTGCTGCCTGACGAGATCGTCGGCGACTGGCTGAGATCGGCGGCTCCGGAAGAGGTCGAGGGCTCCATGGCCTTGGCCAGCCCGAAGTCGAGGATCTTGACGAGACCGTCACCTGTCACCTTGATGTTGGCCGGCTTCAGATCGCGGTGCACGAGACCGCGTTCGTGGGCGGCGTCCAGCGCATCGATCAGCTGTCGGGCAATGTCGATCGCCTCCCCGACCGGAATGGGCCCGCGGGCTATCCGCTCCGCCAGCGTCTCGCCCTCGACCAGCTCGAGGACAAGAGCGCAGATACCGGCATGCTCCTCGAGGCCGTGAATCGTGGCGATGTTCGGGTGATTCAGCGCGGCGAACGCACGCGCCTCGCGCTCGAAGCGGACCAGGCGCTCGGGATCGGATCGAAACGCAACCGGCAGCACTTTCAACGCAACGTCGCGGTCGAGCCGGGTATCGTGCGCGCGGTACACTTCCCCCATGCCGCCGACGCCAATGAGGTCGGTGATACGAAACGCACCGAGCTGCGTGCCAGACGACAGTGTCATGGGGAGCGGCCCGCTGTCGATGGGCGTGGATTATAAGCCGCTCTAGCGGCTCACTTTTCTGACATTTTGTTCAGACACTCTTCAGTGCAGAGGGTGCGCTGCCGGACTACGATCACTGCATTGATCCCGTTCTGAGGCCTGTTGCGTGACACTCAGCTTTCACGCCCTGTGGATGCTCTGCGCGCTCGGGGCCGTCGTGTATGCCGTGGTCGCCGCGCGGCGTATATCAGATCTGACGGCGTTCGCCGTCGGCTTCGCCGCGGCGGCGTTCATGGCCGGCCCGCAACGGCTGCCGGATCCCGCCTGGGTGGGCGTGGTATCGGCGCTGATGTCGGTGGGCGTGCTGTTCAGGCCGCGTCTGACGATCGCGGCGGCGATGTGGGGCGGGGCGTTGGGCGGGATGCTGACAGCGATGATTGAAGTGCAGGGACTTCCTCAGCCCGCGGCGGTTGCCGCACCGGCGGCGCTTGCCGCGGCAACGGCATGGCTGAGCCGCGTGCGTCCGTCGTTTGCCCCCGACGTCCTGCGCGATGACGCGCTGCTGGCCATCTGTCTGATGGGCCTGGTGACGGCTGTCGTGCCGGGCGTCGCCGACGGATGGCAGGCGGCGGCCAATCTCACCCTCGAACCGGCGTCGCCGGCGCCGATGAATCCCGTGCCCGCGTGGACCGTGGCCCTGGTCGGCACGTCCACGGCGCTCGGCATCCTCTACTCCCTCTGGAGCCGCCGGTGAATCTGCTGGCCGCTCTCGAAAACGGGCTCTTCGCGTTAGGTCAGGTTCTCCGATTCCCGGTGATGGCGCTGCTGTGGGTGTGTGTGGCCGCGGCGGTGTTCATGGCCGGGTCGTGCCTGATGGACTATGTCACGCGGCTTCGCGAGCGCCGCGGCTTCGACATCACGACGTGGCTGAAGAGCGGACCGGTGCTCGATGCCTCCGAGGCGCGCCGCCGCGCGCTGCCGTCGCTGCTGCGCACGCTGATCGCCGACGTCGAGCAGGCGCGCCAGGAGCATCGGATCGACGCCGGCGGCCTGGAGCATCTCGTCCTCGAGAGCGAGGAGCGGCTGCGCCACAGCCTCAACGCGGCACGCATCCTGGTCAAGGTCGGCCCCAGCCTCGGCCTGCTCGGGACGCTGATCCCGATGGGGTCGTCGCTGGCCTCGATGGCTACCGGCAATCTCGAGGCGATGGCCGGCCAGATGGTGGTGGCCTTCACGACCACCATCATCGGCCTCGCCACCGGCACGCTGGCCTACGTCGTCGCCGCGGCGCGGCAGTCGTGGGTCAACGAGACGATTCGCGAGCAGCGCTTCATCGCCGAACACATCGCGCAGGAACTGAAAGCCCCGGAGAAAGCATTGGAAATCGGGTGATTAAGATCGGCAAATCAAAGGTTGAACGATCGCGCCATGGCCCACTTCCTTCACCTGCCGTCACCGGAAGAAATCGCCGAGGAAGATCCGCTCTCCGGCATCGCCAATCTCTTCGACGTCTCGGTGGTCTTCATCGTCGGGCTGATGATGACCCTGTTCTCGGTCTACCGTATCGGCGACCTCGTCGACGCCAAGAGCGAAGTGACAATGGTGAAGACCAACGCGCAGGGTGAGCGGGAGATCATCGTCAAGAAGGGGACGCAGATCACGGCCTACAAGGTCAGCGGCAAGACGGCGACCGGCGACGGCGAACGCCTGGGCACGGCGTATCGCCTGGCCAACGGCCAGATCATCTATGTGCCTGAAGGCCCCGATTCGGCACGGTAGACCATGATTCTCCGCGCCTCCGCCTGTCCCGCCATAGCCGCGCGAAGGCGGACGCCTCCGCGTTTACGTGGCTGTGAAAGGCCCTTCGCATTCGGATTCCTGGTCCTGTTGCTGCTATTCCAGGGAGTCACTGCCGCCCAGTCGACTCCAGAGAGGCCGATCCGCCTCACGTACCTCTTCTCCGACGGCAATCTCCCCGGCACGCTCAAGGCGTTCAAGTCGGTGCTACAGGAGCGGCCCGATCTGCGCGGCCGGGTGCAGCTCACGTTCGTGACCGAGTCGGTGCTGTCCGACGTCAAGACCGACGAGCTGAAGACGACCGACGTGCTGCTGCTCGACACGATGAATCAGCAGCTCCTCGAGCGGGTGAACGCCAATCACAAGATCGATCTGATCGACACCGTGCGCGATCGCCGCGGCAAGGTGTTCGCGATCGGCGAAGGGCTGCTGCCGAAGGAGACCTACATCAGGCAGGGCGTGCTGTGGGACGAGCGCGCCCGGGCCTACTGGGCGCACATGGGCTACTCCAATCAGCTCGGGCTGATGAAGTATGCGCTGACCCAGGCAGGCATTCGCGGGCTGACGCTGCCCGAGCCGCAGCCGAGCCTGGATTTCGGCTACTACTACCCGGCGCTGGCGGGTCCGCGAGGGCCGGCCCTGCAACGCGATCCGCGCGCGGCACCCGTCCGGAGCGATCGCGCGGCCGGTGCTTCCGCGGTCGAACCGTCGCGCGTATTTGCGACGTGGGAGGAGTTCGATGCCTGGCGCAGGCAGAACGGCAAGAGCAGGCCCGGGGCGCCGCGCATCGCGGTGGGCTTCTACAAGGCCACCTACTACAGCGACGAGACCGAGCTGCTCGACGCGGTGATTGCCGAGATCGAGCGGCAGGGTGCGGAAGCGATTCCCGTGTTCGGCTATCCGGGCGAGGCTGCCGCGCTGCGTCTGCTCGTCGACCCTGCCGGGGCGCCCCGCGCCGACGTCATCCTCGGGTTCAACTTCAACTTCGCGTCGCCGGATTCCTCGAAGGCGCTCGCCAGGGTGGACGTTCCGATCATCAACCTGATCAGCCTCTACGGACGCTCCGAGCAGGAGTGGCGGACGTCGCCGCAGGGGTTGTCGATGTTCGAGGGGACGTTCAACGTCGCGACGCCGGAGCTGGCGGGCACCATCGCACCAACGGTCGTCGGCAGCCAGGAGCGGATCAAGGATCCCGAGACAGGCCTGACGATCGTCGTCCGCAAGCCGATCCTCCCGCAGGTATCGCTGGCCGTCCGTCGTGCGAGCAGGTACGCGGCGCTGCGGCGCACGGCCAATGCCGACAAGCGCGTCGCGATCGTCTTCTACAACTACCCGGCGGGCAAGGCCAACATCGGCGCCAGCTACCTGAACGTCGCCGAATCGATTGCCAACGTGCTGCGCCGGCTCGCGGAGGAGGGCTACGACGTCGGCAGCGGCGATCTCTCCGCCGACGGCGTGCTGAAGACGCTGGTCGACAAGGCGCGCAACGTCGGCGGCTACGCGCCCGGCGAACTGGAGGCGCTCGTCGCGCAGGGCAGCGCTGTCCGCATCGGCATCGCCGAGTATCGCCGCTGGCTCGACACGTTGTCGCCGTCGCTCAAGGCCAAAATCATCAAGGACTGGGGCGAGCCCGGGACGTCGCGTCTGATGACGGCCGGCGGCACGCTGATCATCCCGGTGGTGCGGTTCGGCAAGATCGCGCTGCTGCCGCAGCCGGCGCGCGGGTGGGGCGAGGACGTCGAGAAGATGTATCACGCGAAGGATCTCGCGCCGCATCACCAGTACGTCGCCGCCTATGCCTGGCTGCGCGAGGGCTTCAAGGCCCACGCGGTGGTCCACGTCGGCACGCACGGCACGCTCGAGTGGCTCGACGGAAAGGACATGGGCCTGTCGCCTGACGATGCCCCCGATGCCCTGATCGCCGATCTGCCGCACATGTACATCTACAACGTCGACGTGGTCGGCGAAGGGCTGGTCGCGCGCCGCCGCGGGATGGCGACGCTGGTCGATCACATGGTGCCGCCGTTCAGGAAGGGCGGGCTCTATCCCGAGCTCGCCGAATTGAGCGAGCGCATCAACGACTTCGACAATACCCTGCACAAGAGTCCCGAGCTGGCGAAAGTCATTGGCGAGCAGATCCGCCAGAAGGTGCTCGACCTCGGCCTCGCCAGGGACCTCGGTCTCGATCTGTCGAAACCCGACAGCCTGACCGACCATGCCGTGCACGAGCTGCAGGATCACCTGCTGAAGCTGAAAGGGGAGAACATCCCCTACGGCCTGCACGCGTTCGGACGCGTGCCCGAGAAGCCGCTGCGCGAGAGCACCATCGAGGCCATCGTCAGCGTCGACCGCAGCCTGCTGCCGAACAAGGCGAAGGTGCTCGCCGAGGAAATGGATCGGCGCATCGTCGCCTCGGCCGAGCGCGAGCTGGACAACCTCGTGCGGGGCCTGAGCGGCCGATACCTCACCGGCGGAAGCGGCGGCGAGCCGATTCGCAACCCCGACGCCTACCCGACGGGCAAGAACTTCTACGGGATCGATCCGGACAAGGTGCCGAAGCCGGCGTCGTACGAGATGGGGGTCGAGCTCGCCGATCAGATGCTTGCCGATCACGTGAAGAAGCACGGCAGGTATCCGGAGAAAGTCTCGTTCGTGATCTGGGGCGACGAGACGATGCGCCACGAAGGCGTGCTCGAATCGCAGATCTTCCACCTGCTCGGTACGAAGCCGGTGTGGGATGCGCGCGGCAAGGTCGTCGACGTCGAGGTCATTCCGCGCGCCAGGCTCGGGCGTCCGCGCGTCGACATCGTCATTGCCTCCGCAGCCGAAGGCATGTTCAGCAACGTCACGATGTTGATGGACAAGGCGGTGCAGAAGGTCAAGGCGATCGAGGAAGCCGAGAATTACGTTCGCAGCCACTACCTGAAGACGAAGGCAATTCTCGTGCAGCGCGGCTACACCGAGGATGAAGCCGATCGCCGCGCCGGTGTCCGCATCTTCGACGAGCCGCCCGGGACCTTCAACCTGAACACCTCGACCATCGTCGCCGCCAGCGGCACGTGGGATACCGACAAGGGGATGGCCGACGACTACCTCCGCAAGCTCGGCCACGGATACGGCAACGGCTTCTGGGGCGAGAAGATGGAAGACGTCTTCCGCCTCGCCCTGGCGGGCACCGAGAAGATCGTCCACAGCAGCTCGACGATGCTCTACGGGGCGCTCGATAACGACGACATGTTCATGTACATGGGCGGGCTCGCCGCGGCGATTCGCAACATCGACGGCACCGACAAGAGCCCCGAGCTGGTGATCACGAACACGCGCGATCCCGGCAATCCCGAGATGACCTCGATCGACAGGTTCATCGGCACCGAGTTCCGCTCGCGCTACGTGAACCCGACGTGGATCGAGGGGATGAAGAAGGAGGGCTACGCCGGCGCCGGCGAGATGCGCTCGTTCGTCGAGTATCTCTGGGGCTGGGACGCCACGGTCACCGAGACGGTCACCGACCAGATGTGGAAGGAGTCGTTCGACGTCTACGTCGAGGACAAGCACAATCTCGGCATGAAGGAGTTCTTCGAGCGGCACTCGCCGTATGCCTATCAGGACATCACGGCGCGGATGCTCGAGACCGTCCGCAAGGGATATTGGAACGCCGACGCGGCCACGCGGAAGACGCTGCTCGAGGAATACGTCGCCAGCGTGAACCGCCATGGCGTGGGCTGCGCCGAGCACACGTGCGGCAACCCGCGTCTGCAGCAGTTCGTCATGGAGCAGGGCGCGAAGGCGGGCATTCCGGTCCCGGCGCTCGAAGGGTTCAGGCAGGCGATGGAGAAGGCCACCGGGCAGGCGATCGATCCGGCCGCCGAGCGCATGGAGTCGTTCGCGAGGACCAACGACGCGCAGATGGCGGCGAATCTCGCGAAAGTGCCGGCGCCGGGGCGCATGGCGCGGCAGCTCGAAGGCTACGTGATGGAGCAGCGGACCGAGGCGCAGCGCAACCAGGCGCGCCGCACCGCGCCGCCGAGCGAGTATGCCGCGGTCTGGGGCTCGATTCCGGTGCTGGTGCTGCTGTTCGTCTGGAGATACAAGAGGAGACGCAGCCTGTAGCTGCAGCATGCCGCATTCAGGCTTGAGATACATCGTCGCAGCCGCGGGGCTCGCCCTGCTTGCGGCATGTCATCATCAGCACGCACAAGTCTCCAGAAGCGTGCAGGGCGCGTTCGAAGCCGCCCTTGCGCCATCCGAGGATGGCTTCGTCGCCGCGTGGTATGACACCCGCGACGGCAACGCCGAGATCTACGTGCGCTTGCTCGCCCCCGATGGACGCCCCCTCAGCGACGAGAAACGGCTGACGAATACGCCGGACGATTCCTTCGAGGCCAGCATCGATCGGCTCGGCGACCTGCTGGCCGTCGCCTGGTACGAGCAGACGGCGGGTGGTCGGCCCGCCGCCAGACTTGGCGCGTGGACGAAAGACCTGGTCAACAGGTGGACGCACACGTTCGCGAGCGGCACGCGCAATCCGGTCGTGCGGGCCACGTCGACGGCGGTGTTCTGCGCGTGGGTGCAGGCCGAAGGCGACAGCGGCGAAGCGGTGTACGCCGGCTGGTGGGACAAGGACGGCCGCGTGACGGCGCCGCCCGTCCGGCTCGGACCGGCCAGCAGAACGACCTGGAACCTGAATGCGGCGATCGACGAAACCGGCGCGGGATGGGTGGCGTTCGATGCCGAGGTCTCGACCCGTACCAGCGAGGTGTACGTCGCGAAGCTCGCCGGCGGGACGGTGACAGCCGCAATCAGGCTCACCAGCGACGATGGGGCGCCCTCGAAGTATCCGGACGTGGCGCTCGGCCCTGGCGGGCTTGCCGCGCTCTCGTGGCAGGAAGAGCGGGACGGCAACGTCGAGGTCTATCTGTTCACCGGCACGACGGGCGACCTGAACGGCGAGATCGACGGCCGGTCGCGCCGCGTCACCAACACGCCCGGCGAGTCCGACGGCGCCTACATCGCCTGGAACGGCGACCGCCTCGGGCTTGCCTGGTCGGACAGGTCGCCCGGTCAGCCGGAGGTGTTCTTCGAAAGCTTCGATCGCGCGGGCGCCCCGCGCGCGCCGGCGCAGCGGCTCACCGAGAACTCGACGTGGTCGCTCGTGCCGGCAATCCGCCCGAACGGCAGCGGATTCGCCCTTGCCTGGAACGAGTACCGCCCGGCGTCCGTCGGGGTGCACAACGGCACGTCGGAAGTGTTCTTCACCACGGTTCCGTAGCCGCGTTCAGGTTGCTTTCCCGGCTCGGACGCCTGCTCTGTCGGGTCTCATCCTGACGAAGAATTCAGAAACTCTTCAGGACGCCGCGCCGGCGAAACCGGCTTTAATGACCGGACGATGAGACACGCGATGCGAACGATTGCTGGCCTGGTGTGCATGTGGGTGATGGCGGTGGGCGGCGCCACGATCTCGGCGCAGGAAGGCGGGATGCTGAGCGGTCAGATCGTCGATGCGCTCGGGGCGCGCGTTGCCGGGGCATCGGTGACGCTGTCGCGCGACGGCTCGCAGGTGGCGGAGTCGACGAGCGCGAGCGACGGGACGTTCACGTTCACCAATCTCGCGGCGGGCCGGTATCAGGTCACCGTCACCGCGCCAGGCTTTCAGCCGCGTTCGAGCGACCCGGTGTACACCGGCCCCGGCGTCCGGGCCACGGTGAGCCTGGTGCTCGAGATCGGGCCGCTCCAGCAGGACGTCGTGGTGACGGCTGAAGCCGGAGGCGTGCTGCAGTCGCAGACCGGCGCGCCGGTGACGGTGATCGACAGCCAGCTGCTCCAGACGATCAACAAGCCCGACGTCGCCGAGGCGCTGCGGCTCGTCCCCGGCGCCCAGATCGTGCAGGTGGGCGAGCGCGGCGGCGTCACCTCGCTGTTCCTGCGCGGCGGCAACTCCAACTTCACCAAGGTGCTCGTCGACGGCATGGCGGCCAACGACATCGGCGGCGCGTACGACTTCTCGCAGCTCGATACCGCCGGCGTCGACCGCGTCGAGGTCCTGCGTCAGACTAACAGCGTCCGCTTCGGCAGCGACGCGCTGACCGGGGTCGTCAACATCGCGACGCGCCGCGGCACGGCGCGTGTGCCGGAGTTCGAGTACGCCATCGACGGCGGCAACCTGCGCACCTTCCGCAACTCGGTTTCGCTCGGCGGCGCGGTGCGGCGCTACGACTACTTCTCGCAGTACTCGTACTTCACCACCGACAACCACACGCCGAACAGCGGCTACGACCGCAGCACCTACGCCGGACGGTTCGGCGTGGCGGTGGGCTCGGGCACCAACATCAGCGCGACGCTGCGATGGCTCGAAGGCGAGTTCGGCGCCGCCAACGGCTTCTCGCTCTTCGGTATCGCCGACGACTCGACGACCACCAGCGATCAGCTGTTCGGGACGATCACGGCCGACTCGCAGATCACGGATCGGTGGCAGAGCACCATCCGCTTCGGGTCGGCGGGGCTCACCTCGACGTACATCAATCCCACGCCCACCGGCACGCCGTTCGATCCGTTCGGGTTCGGTGCCAACTATCTGGGCAACACGGTGACGCTGCGCGGCGCCAACGGCGCAACGGTCACCGGCCAGGCCATCCTCGATTTCGGCGGGACGTACCCCGTCACGTCGGACAGCCGCGCTACGCGCCGCACGCTCTCGGGCGAGACGACGTACCAGGTGAACCCCGATGTGGCGATCTCGGGCGGCGCGAGGTGGGAGCACGAGAGCGGCTTCGACGATCCGGACGGCGAGCCGGTGATCACGCGCAACAACGGCGGCGCGTTCGTCGAGGCTCGCGTGTCGATGATGAGCCGCGCATATCTGAGCGGCGGCATCGGCATCGAGCACAACGAGGTGTTCGGCACCGAAGCGGTTCCGCGATTCTCGGCCGCGGTGTATCTGCGGGAACCATCCGCCGACGCGCTGGGCGAAACGAAGATCAGCTTCAACATCGGCCGGGGCATCAAGGCGCCGAGCGTGTTCCAGGAGCAGAACGCCGTCTTCGCGCTCGTGCAGGGGACGCCGGCGGCGGCCGGCATCTCGCCGGTCGGACCCGAGAAGAGCCGGGGCTGGGACGTCGCGCTCGAGCAGGGGGTCGGCGGCGGCCGGTACCGCGCGCGCATCGGCTACTACGACAACCGCTTCGAGGACCTGCTCGAGTTCCTCGACCGCAACGGGCTGATCCGCGCCGGCGTGCCGCCCGACGTTGCCAATGCAACGGCGTTCGGCGGCTATATCAACTCGCAGTCGTTCACGGCGCGCGGCGTCGAGCTGTCGGTGGACGCGGCAATCCGGCGCGTCCTGCGCTTCGGCGCGTCGTACACCTATCTCGATGCCGAGATCACGGAGGCGCTCAGCGCAAGCGCGGTCACGAACCCGTCGTTCCCCGGCGTGCAGATCGGCGCCTTCTCGCCGCTGGTCGGCGAGCGGCCGTTCCGTCGTCCGGCCAACTCCGGCACGCTGTTCGCCAGCTACACGAACGGTCCGGCGGCCGTGGCGCTGACCGCCTACTTCGCCGGCAAGCGCGACGACAGCACGTTCCTGTCAGACGCGTTCTTCGGAAACTCGATGCTGCTGCCGAACCAGGACCTCGACCCGGCCTATCAGAAGTTCGACCTCAGCGGCTCGTACAGGGTCCATCCCCAGGCCAACATCTACGCCACGATCGAAAACCTGTTCGACGAGGAGTACGAGGCGGCGTTCGGGTTCCCGGCTCTCCCCTTTACGATTCGCGCGGGTGTGACCGTGACGTTCGGAGGAGACCAGTAGGAACTACCTCAATCGATCCGCCAGCAGTCCCACGGTGAGCGCATAGTAGTGGGCGCAGTTGTAGGCGATGATGGCGTCGTAGTTGGGGTAGACGAGGAAGGTGCGTTCGCCGACGTCGACGAGCCCGGCCTGCACGTTGGCCTTCGGCAGCGGGCCGCCATCGATGCGGCGGACGCCGAGCTTCTGCCACTCGGCGAGCGGCCTGCGCTCGGTCATGTTGCGCTGCGCGTAGCAGCCGTCGGTGCGTCCGGGGATCGATGCCGCGATGGCCTCGCGCGCGGCGGCGCTGACCTTGACTTCGCGGCCCCACGTTTCCTTGCGGTTCCAGCCGAACGCCTTGAGATAGTTGGCGATCGACGCCAGCGTGTCGGGCGTTGACGTCCAGATGTCGCGCCGGTCGTCGCCGTCGAAGTCCACGACGTACTTCAGATAGCTCGAGGGCATGAACTGCGGCTGTCCCATGGCGCCCGCCCACGAGCCGGTCATCGCCTCGGGCTCGATGTGCCCGCGCTGGACGATGGTCATGGCATCGAACAGCTCGCTGCGGAAGTAGGCGGCGCGCCGCGGCTCCCAGGCGAGCGTGGCGAGGGCCTGGAACACCGGCGTCCGTCCCTGGATACGGCCGTAGCGGGACTCGATGCCCCATAAGGCCACCAGGAAGCGCGCCGGCACGCCGAACTCGCGCTCGGTGCGGCGGAGCAGCGTCCTGTGCTCGGCCATGAGATTCCGGCCGCGGGAGACCATGGCCTTCGTGATGCGCGCATTTGCATACCGGGAGAACCCGGGATTCAGCTCGGCCTGGCTGCGATCGCTCTGGATTACCCGTTCGAGGGGGGTCAGGCCGGTCAGCGTCTGATCGATCAGGCTGTCGCTGAACCCTTTCGCGCGCGCCTCGATTTTCAGCTCGGCGAGCCAGTCGTCGAAGCTCTTCGGTATGTCGGCGGCGGGCGCCGCCACTGATATGCCGGTGGCCAGGACCGGGGGCACCGTCTGGTCGGCGGCAGGGGACTGGGCGGCCACCCGGGAGGGCGCCAGCAGGGCGAACGCCGTCAACACAGCCAGCCAGCGCATCGTATTGAGGACGACATCCTGATTCTTGCGCGTGGCGGTTGCGCTGGCAAGCATCGCGGCCGGCCCCTCAAATGCTTGCTTTTCCATCGGTTGTTCCGTTTAATACCACCGCAGATCTTTCGGTACCCACACGATCAATTTTCCGAGAGAGCCACCTTATGCCTTTTACACTGAACGTCAACGGGAAGACCACGACGGTCGACGTCCCCGGAGACATGCCGCTGCTCTGGGTGCTCAGAGACGTCATGAATCTCAAGGGCACGAAGTTCGGCTGCGGTATCGGCCAGTGCGGTGCGTGCACCGTGCATGTGCGGGGACGCGCCCAGCGCGCGTGTCAGACCCCAGTATCGGCTGCGGCCGGCGCCGCCATTACCACGATCGAAGGGCTGTCGCCCGACGGTTCGCATCCGCTGCAGCAGGCCTGGCAGGAACTGGACGTGCCGCAGTGCGGATATTGTCAGGCCGGTCAGATCATGTCCGCAGCCGCGCTGCTGGCGTCGAACCCGCGGCCCACTGACGCGCAGATAAACACCGCGATGAACGGCAACCTGTGCCGGTGCGGCACCTACACCCGCATCCGCGAAGCCATTCACCGGGCGGCAGCGCTCGGCTCGTCGCGTTCGACGTCCACGGCGCAGGGCGCCGGGGCAGAGTAGGAGGAGTCATGACGAAGAATCTGATGACTCGCCGCTCCTTCATCCAGGTCAGCGCGGCCGCCGGCGGCGGCATGCTGGTGGCTCTGCATCTCGACCCCGCGGAACTCTTCGCGCAGGGACGTCCCGGAGCTCCCCAGGTCCGCTTCGACGCGCCGTCCTTCGTGAAGATCGGCACCGACGGCATCGTGACCATCACGTCGAAGAACCCTGAGATCGGCCAGGGCGTCAAGAACATGCTGCCGATGATCATCGCCGACGAGCTCGACGTCGACTGGAGCAGCGTGAGGGTCGTTCAGGCCGACGCCGACCAGTCGCGCTATGGCGCGCAGGTGGCCGGCGGCAGCACGGCGACGCCGACGAACTGGGATCCGATGCGTCAGGTCGGCGCCGCGATCCGGCAGATGGTGCTTGCGGCGGCCGCCGACAGGTGGAACGTCCCGGTCAGCGAGCTGACGACGGCTTCGGGCCGCGTGATCCACGCCTCGACCAACCGCTCGGTGGGCTACGGCGAGCTGGCGACCGCGGCGGCGGCCAAGCCGGTGCCGACCCTCAGCATGGTGCCGCTGAAGGATCCGAAGGACTACAAGATCATCGGCAAGCCGATGCGCGGCGTCGACACGGCCGCCATCGTCACGGGCAAGCCGGTGTTCAGCATCGACTTCACCGTGCCCGGCATGCAGTGGGCCGTGTTCCAGAAGTCGCCGGTCTTCGGCGCCAAGGTGGCCTCGGCGAATCTCGACGAGATCAAGAAGATGTCGGGTGTGAAGCACGCCTTCATCGTCGAGGGGACGACCAACCTGCAGGGTCTGATGCCGGGCGTCGCGATCGTCGCCGACAGCTGGTATCAGGCGAACCAGGCGCGCAAGGCGTTGAAGGTGACCTGGGCCAGCCATCCGACCTCGTCGCAGTCGACCGAGGGGTTCCAGGCCAGGGCCGACGAGCTGGGCAAGGGGCCGTACCAGACCAGGCTCCGCACCGACGGCGATGTCGAAAAGGCGTTTGCCGCGCCGGGCGCGAAGGTGGTCGAGGCCGCCTACTCGTATCCCTTCATCCCGCACGCGCCGCTCGAGCCGCAGAACTGCGTCGCGCACTGGCAGAACGGCAAGCTCGAACTGTGGGCGCCGAGCCAGACGCCGGCCGCCGGCCTCGCCCTGTGCGCGCAGACGCTCGGCATCCAGCAGTCCGACATCACGATGCACCTCATGAAGACCGGCGGCGGTTTCGGACGCCGGCTCACCAACGACTTCGTGGTGGAGGCCGCGTGGATCTCGAAGGAGATCAATGCGCCGGTGAAGCTGTTGTGGACCCGCGAGGACGACATGGGCCACGACATGTTCCGCCCGGCCGGGTTCCACTATCTCAAGGGTGCGGTCAATGCATCGGGCAAGCTGACGGCGTGGAAGAACCACTTCGTCACCTTCGGTGAAGGCGACCGCTACTCGCCGGCCGCCAACATCGCCGGCATCCAGTTCCCCGCGCTGTTCGTCGAGAACTTCGACTTCGGCGATTCGAAGATCCCGCTCGGCGTGCCGACCGGGGCACTGCGTGCACCGGGAAGCCACGCCTTCTCGTTCGTGTTCCAGTCGTTCATCGACGAACTGGCGCTCGCGGCCGGGAAGGATCCGGTGGAATTCCGCCTCGCGCTGCTCGCCAACAAGGTCTATCCGTCGCCCGAACGCGGCAGCGACGGGTTCGATCCGCAGCGCATGGCGGCCGTCGTGAAGATGATTGCCGAGAAGTCGGGCTGGGGGAAGAGCCTGCCCAAGGGCACCGGCATGGGCATCGGCTTCCAGTACAGCCACCGCGGCTACTTCGCCGAAGTCGCCGAGGTGACGGTCGACTCGAACAAGCGCATCAAGATCAACAAGGTGTGGGTCGGCGGCGACATCGGCAGCCAGATCATCAACCCGATGCACGCCGAGAACCTGGTGCAGGGCGGCGTGATCGAGGGCATCAGCCACATGATGCAGGAGATCACGGTCAAGGGCGGACAGGTGGTCCAGAGCAACTTCCACCAGGTGCCGCTTCTCCGCATGGCTCAGGCACCGCCCGTAATCGAGGTGCACTGGATCAAGTCGAACAATCCGCCCACCGGTCTCGGTGAGCCGTCGCTGCCGCCGATCCTGCCGGCAGTGGCGAACGCCATCTACGCTGCCACCGGAATCCGGGTGCGGTCGCTGCCGCTCTCGAAGCACGGATTCCGCTGGGCGTAGGCCGGCATCGATCGCGAGCCGGGACGCGGCCGCGCTCAGGAAGCGGCCCGAATCCGGGGTAATCAGGGGCCGGGCATTCTCTACGACAGAATGCCCGCCCTTTCTTTCTCGCTCACTCGTTGAAAACACGCCCAAACCCTTCGTAAGGCCCCTGCCCTGCTACCCGACGTAAGTCCGTCGATCAAGCGGTGAACCGCGCTGACCGGGGGACGAGGATCGACCCCGACGCGCAAATCAGTTTCGGAACAACCGCGGAAGGGTTGTCGTGTTATTCGTTTCCGGTATAGCTGCCGGGAATAGCTCTTTTGCGACTCCTTACTATGAACCTGCTATAGTCCGTGCAAATTTTCGTCAATAGGGAAAGCGTCGGTGCGCGAAACAGGCAAGTGATTGGAGGACTTCCGACGCGTCACTTCCATACGCACGTCGAGCAAGGCTGACATGGACGACGGCCTGGTTGCAGGGCGGTGGCAGGCTCCGGGCTCCGCGCGCACACAGGGTCGTGTCGGTCGGGCAGTGAACATCGTCACGGTCGTCGCTCATTGATCGAGTTGCCATCAGTACACGCCCGGAGTGAACTTCCATGTTTCCCATGATTCCTAGTGCGTACGCACTACGCGTAGGATTCGGGGACTTCACCGGCGGCGCATCTTTCGCGGGGGTTGTGGGTCACGGCTGACGTTTGTTGCAGGAGGGATTTATGCCAGCGTTCGGGTTCCGAGCCGGCTTTGCGTCAGGTCTCCTGAGAGTGGCCATTCCGTTGGTCCTTGCCACGATATTCCCCGCCGCGGTGTCCGCGCAGACGACTATTGCCGGAACGATTCGCGATACGTCCGGAGCCGTGCTGCCCGGCGTCACCGTGGAAGCCGCCAGCCCCGTGCTGATCGAAAAGGTGCGCACGGCGGTCAGCGATGGCTCGGGACAGTACCGCATCACCGAGCTGCTGCCGGGCACCTACACGGTGACCATCAGCCTGCCTGGCTTCGCGACGGTGAGGCGCGAGGGCGTGCAGGTCACCGGCGTCGGCGTGATCACGATCAACGCCGACATGAAGGTCGGCGACCTGCAGGAGACGATCACCGTCACCGGCGAAACGCCGATCGTCGACGTGCAGAGCACGCGGCGCCAGCAGGTCATCACCGACGAGACGCTCAACGCCCTCCCGGCGACGCGCGGCTACAACGCCCTGATCTTCCTGGTGCCGTCGGTCACCGGCGGCAGCAACCAGATCGACCTGATGCCCGCGATGCGCATCTTCTACAGCCATGGCGGGCGCGGCAATGAAGGCCGCACGTACGTCGACGGGCTGAGCACCGGTTCGGCGTTCAACGGCGGCGGCGCGTCGGGCTACATCATCGACACCGCCAACTCGCAGGAGATGCAGCTCACGCTGTCGGGCGGTCTCGGCGAGAGCGAAGTCGGCGGCACGCTCGTCAACTTCATCCCGAAGACCGGCGGCAACACGTTCTCGGGCCAGGGCTTCTTCAGCACGGCGGGCGAATGGTCGCAGGGCAACAACATCGACGAGCATCTCCGGTCGATCGGGTTGAGCCAGCCGGCGGCGCTCTACAAGAACTGGGACGTGCAGGCCTCGCTCGGCGGACCGTTCGTGCGCGACAAGCTGTGGTTCTTCGCCAACTACCGCGATTTCGGATCGCACGACGACATCCTCGGCATGTATGCCAACAAGAATGCCGGGAACCCCAACGCCTGGAGGTACGAGCCCGACCAGTCGATCAAGGCGCGCAATGCCGTCTCGCGCACCGTCACGGCGCTGCGCCTCACCTCTCAGGTGACGCCGCGCAACAAGGTCGGCTTCTTCTTCGACAACCAGCTTGCATGCGACGGATCGGGACTGCTGACCGACTCGGACGACTGCCGGCCGCGCGGCGACACCTGGGTGGCCAGCGGGACGACCTCGGTCGCACCGGAGGCGGCCAGCGGAGCGCAGGGCACGGCGGGCGGCGCGTTCGGATATGCCGATTCCTGGCAGCGCGTCATGCAGGCGACCTGGACGTCGCCGGTCACCAGCCGGCTGCTCCTCGAGGCCGGCGCTTCGACCTACATCAGCAAGTGGGGATGGATGGAGCCGCCCGGCGCGATCACCCACCTCAATCAGGTGCAGGAGCAGGTGGCGCAGAGCGGTGTATTTCCGGATGGGACGCCGTGGAGCATGCCGGCGAATCTCGTCTACCGGGCGCTCGACTGGAACTTCAACAACATGCAGAACCCGACGACCTGGCGCGCGTCGGCGTCGTATGTCACGGGCGCCCACAACATGAAGGTCGGCTACGTCGCCGCCTACAACCGCACCGACAGCCAGAACCACTACAACCAGACGCGCGTGAACTACCGCTTCCTCAACGGCGTGCCGAACCAGTTGACCATGCGTCTTGGCGAGTTCTTCACCGCCGACCGCAGTCAGTACCACGGCTTCTACGTGCAGGATCAGTGGACCATCGGGCGTGCCACGCTGCAGGGCGCGATTCGCTACGACCGGGCGTGGAGCTGGTCGCCCGAAGGGCAGGGCGCGACGGGAACCGATCGCTTCCGTCCGGAGCCGATCACGTTCCCGCGAACCGAAGGTGTGCCGGGGTTCAACGACATCACGCCGCGGATGGGCGTGGCCTACGATCTGTTCGGCAACGGAAAGACGTCGGTGAAGGTCAATCTCGGCAAGTATCTGCAGAGCGCCAACAACCAGGATCGCTATACGCTGCTCAATCCGGCCGGCCCGACCCGGTTCGCGCGCGACACGAACCGCACGTGGAACGATAACGGCGGTCTCGGCATCGACGGCGACTACATCCCGCAGTGCGACCTGATGAACCCGGCAGCCAACGGTGAATGCGGTCCGTGGCAGCAGCCCGCGTTCGGACAGCCGCTCTCCGCAGCGCCGATCAACCCGGCGATTCTCGAGGGCTGGGGTGTGCGTCCGTCCGACTGGCAGTTCGGCGCTTCAGTGCAGCACGAAGTGCTGCCGCGGACCTCGGTCGAAGTCGGGTATCACCGTCGCTGGTTCCAGGGCTTCACGGTGACCGACAATCTCGCGTCCACCCCGGACGACTACATCCCGTTCACCTTCACCGCGCCGCTCCATCCGAAGCTGCCTGGCGGCGGCGGCTACCTGGTAACCGGATTGAACCCGCGCACCAATTTCTCCGCGGCCACCAACTACACGACGTTCTCCAGCGACTACGGCGATCAGTACCAGTACTGGCACGGCGTCGACGTCAACGTGAACGCGCGGCTGGCCAACGGGTTCGTCGTGCAGGGCGGGACCAGCACAGGGCGCGGCGTCCGGGACAACTGCGAGGTCATCGCGAAAGTTCCCGAAGCGTTGTTTGCCGCGGGCGCCTGGCAGCAGGCGGCCTCCTGCCACGTCGCCGAGCCCTGGCTGACCCAGATCCGCGGTCTGGCGACATACGTCGTCCCGAAGGTCGACGTGCAGCTGGCCGCCAGCTTCCAGTTCAAGCCCGGCACCCTTGGCCTCGGCGGCAACGACGCCGCGAGCAACGGCAACTCGGTTGCCGCGAACTACGTGGTGACGAGCGCCGTCGCGGGGATTCCGATCCTCAACAACCAGCAGACGCTGAACATCCTGCGCCCGGGCGACCTCTACGGTGACTACATCCGTCAGGTCGATCTCAGAGCCGGCAAGATCCTGCGCTTCGGCAGGACCAGGACGCTGGTCGCTGTCGACGTCTACAACCTCTTCAACGTGAACCCGGGACTCACGTACCAGCAGACGTTCGTCGGTGCTGGTCCGACATGGTTCAATCCGACGACGCTGTTGTCGCCCCGCTTCGTGCGCTTCAACGTCACGGTGGATTTCTGATACACGGCGCGACAGGCGGGCCTGGAGGACGGGCCCGTCCGAGTGTCCAGCCTGCGCCGGCGGCCTCCTGCGGATCGCTGGGCGGCCCGCCCGGGAGGCTTGCGGACGTCCGGGCCGGTTCTTTTGGGGCCGGCCCCTTTTCTTGTACGCTGAACGTCAACGCGATGATTCGACTGTTCCCCTTCGCGCGTGCTGAAGCGTGCGCTCTCCTGCTTGCCGGCCTGATGGCGGCGTGCGGAAGCGGAACGAGCGCCAGCCCGTCCACGACGGCGACGACGGCCCCGGCGGACACGGGCGCGAGCGGCGCGGAGGCGGCGGAGTGGTTCGTCGAGCGGGCGAAGGAGACCGGGATCGACGTCGTGCACTTCAACGGCATGTCGGGCGAGAAGTACTACCCGGAGATCATGGCGCCCGGCGTCGGCCTGTTCGACTACGACAACGACGGAGACCTCGATGTCTACCTCTTGCAGGGCGCGATGCTCGGCGCGAAGAAGACGCTCGAGGATGCGACGTTTCCGCCCGCCGGTCCGCTCGGCGATCGCCTCTACCGCAACGATCTCGTCGTCAACCCCGACGGCACGCGGACGCTGCGCTTTACCGATGTGACCCGCGAGAGCGGCATCGACATCACTTCGTACGGCATGGGCGTGGCCGCCGCCGACTACGACAACGACGGCTTCGTCGACCTCTACCGGACCAGCCTCTCGGGTTCCGTGCTGCTGCGCAACAACGGCAACGGCACGTTCACCGACGTCACCGCGAAGGCGGGCGTGGGCAACCCGAATGGCTGGGGCGTCCCTGCATCGTTCGTCGACTACGACCGCGACGGCTGGCTCGATCTCTTCGTCGGCAACTATCTGCACTACAGCATCGCCGGCGACGTGGACTGTCTGTCGGTGACCGGGCAGCACGATTACTGTCCACCGAACAGTTATCGCGCCCAGCCGGATCGGCTGTATCACAACCGCGGCAATGGCACCTTCGAGGACGTCACGTCGCGCGCCCTGATCGGCGGCGCCTACGGCCCGGCGCTCGGCACGTCGACCGCCGACTTCAACGGCGACGGCTGGATCGATATCTACGTCGGCAACGACGGCCAGCCGAATCAGCTCTGGATCAATCAGAAGGACGGCACGTTCAGGGACACCGCGTTCATCTCCGGTGCCGCGGTGAACGGCCAGGGCAACTCCGAGGCCAGCATGGGCATCGACGCCGGCGACTACGACAACGACGGCGACGAGGACCTCTTCATCACCAACTGGCTGGCGCAGATGAACATTCTCTACCACAACGTGGGCGGCGGGGTCTTCGAGGATCGCAAGGCGACGTCCGGCCTGGGTCCCCCGAGCCTGGCCAAGACCGGATTCGGCACGGCCTGGTTCGACTACGACAACGACTCGTGGCTCGATCTGCTCACCGCCAATGGCAGCGTCTCGATCATCGAGGCGCAGGCCAGGGTCAACGATCCGTTTCCGCTCAAGATGCTCAATCAGCTCTATCGCAATCTCGGCAACGGCCGGTTCGAGGATGTGTCGCCGCGCGCCGGGAAGGTGTTCCTGCTCAACGAGGTCAGCCGCGGGGCGGCGTTCGGCGACATCGACAACGACGGCGACCAGGACGTGCTGATTGGCAACGCCGCGGGGCCGACGCGTCTGCTCATCAACAACATCGGCAACAGGAACCACTGGGTCGGCCTGCGTCTGATGGGCGGCAAGCGCGATCAAATCGGCGCGCGGGTCGAGATCATCCGCAGGAACGGGGGCCCGCTGTGGCGGCGGGCCCGATCCGATGGCAGCTATGCGTCGGCCAACGATCCGCGCGTCCTGGTCGGTCTGGGCGCGGCCGCCGATCCGGTGCGCGTGCGCGTGAGCTGGCCGAGCGGCAGGACCGAGGAATTCGGCGAGGTCCCGGTCGATCGCTGGACCACGCTCATCGAGGGTACCGGCCCGGCAACATCACCCGCGGCCGGACAGAGGCGGTGATCGCGCGAGCGCTGCTCGTCGGACTGCTGATCATCGCGGGCGGCTGCGGTTCGTCGCCGCCATCGGCACCGCCGTCGCCGCCGCCAGCGTCGCGCGAAGTCACGCTGCCGGATCTGGCGCGGTTCGATGCCTCGGTGCAGGCGCAGATCCGCGATCGCTACGCCACGTTGACCCGGAAGAAATCGGCGGGTGCTTCAGGCGAGGAGCTCGGCCGGGCGTACGGTGAATACGCCATGTTGCTGCACGCGGCCGAGTACTACGAAGCGGCGGAGCCGGCGTATCTGAACGCCCAGGATCTGATGCCTGGGGATGTGCGCTGGCCCTACTATCTCGGTCACCTCTACAAGAGCGTCGGGCAGACAGAGAAATCGATCGACGCATTCAAACGTGCGCTCGACAGGAATCCCTCCGAGCTTGCGGCGCTGATCTGGCTCGGCCGTCTCTACCTCGACCAGGGCAATCCGGACGAGGCGGAGCGGATGTTCGAGCGCGCCTCCAACCTTCCGCCGCGCAACGTCGCCGTCCTCGCGGGTCTCGGACAGGCGGCGCTCGCCCGCGGCGATTATCAGCGCGCGGTGACCGTGCTCGAGGAGGCGCTCGCGCTCGATCCCGGCGCCGCCAGCATTCACTCGCCCCTCGCCAATGCCTATCGAGGGCTCGGCAACGCGGCCAGGGCGGAAGAGCACCTCAAGTCGTGGCGGAACACCGAGATTCTGGTGCCCGATCGCCTGCGCATGGATCTCGACATGTCGCTCGAGAGCGGGCTGTCGTACGAGCTGCGCGGCGTGCGCGCGCTCGAAGCGCGCGACTTCAAGGCCGCCGAGGAGTTCTTCCGCAAGGGGGTCGCGCTCACGCCGCCGACCACCTCGCTCGGCCGGTCGCTGCGCCACAAGCTGGGGACCGCGCTCGTCCTGCAGGGTGACATCGAAGGCGCGATGGCGCGTTTCGAGGAAGTCGCGAAGCTGGCGCCGGCCGAAGGCCTCGATGAATCGTCGGCCAAGGCCAACTACAGTCTCGGCATCATGATGGCCAGCTCGGGCCGGACCGCCCAGGCGGTTCAGCGGCTCACCGCGGCGGTCAAGTACAACCCGAACTATACCGAGGCGCTGATGGCCCTCGGCGACACCTTCCGCTTCAGCGGACGGTTCGACGCCGCGCTCAAACCGTACGCCGATGTGGTGCGCATCAACCCGCGCGCCGCCGAAGCCCGGCTGGCATATGCGATGACGCTGGTTCGCCTGCGCCGCTATCGCGACGCGAAGGCGTGGCTGGAAGCGAGCACGCGCTTCCAGCCCGATCGCCCGGAGCTCACGCATGCACTGGCGCGCCTGCTCGCCGCGGCTCCGGACAACGCCGTGCGCGACGGGCAGCGGGCGCTGGCGCTGGCGGAGGAGCTGGCAAAAACCGCGAACACCACGGTGGTCGGCGAGACGATGGCAATGGCGCTGGCCGAAACGGGACGTTTCGCGGAGGCCGTAGAGGTCCAGCGCAGCGTACTGGCGGCAGTGGAGCGGGCGGGTCTGGCGCAGGACGCGCGCCGCATCACGGCCAACCTGCGTCTCTACGAACGCCGGCAGCCATGCCGGGTGCCGTGGACCGATGACGATCCGGCCCACATTCCCGCCATGTTCGCCCCCGCGGCGCCGGCGGCGTCGGCAGGCCTGGAGGGACGAAGTCCTCCACGCGACAGAATTGATCTACAAAATTAGCCTTTCGACAAAAATGTCGCGCGAGCGGGCGTCCGCACGCCTGCCGCGGGCGGCGCGAGACGGGGCCGCCGTGTCGGCGGGGTGCCCGGTTCAGCCGTCATTCAGACATTTATGTCGGTCGATTCAAGCAATCTACAAGAATGTCCGAGTCGGAGTTCCCTCCCGACGCGCGACCCCCGCATTCCCGGCGATTTCTCGACACTTCCGAGGGACGCCGTGGCACTTCGATTGCTGTGCTTGCCGCGGTCGCTGCGCGCCTCGCCGGTGAGGCGCGTCCTTTCGAGGTGAGGGAATGAACCAAGCTGATACCGCGTGGATGCTGATTTCGACGGCCCTGGTCCTCTTGATGACGCCGGCCCTCGCGTTCTTCTATGGCGGGCTGGTGCGCAGCAAGAACGCTCTGAACACGATGATGATGAGTTTCATCTCTCTGGGGTTCGTGGGCGTTCTCTGGGCGATGATCGGCTACTCTCTCGCGCTCAGCCCCGGCGGCAGCGACTGGCTCGGCGATCTGCGCTTCGCGTTTCTCAACGAGGTCACCCTGGCGGAGACGGGCGCGGTGGTGCCGCTGACCATTCCGCACGCCCTCTACATGGCGTTCCAGGCGACGTTCTGCATCATTACCGCCGCGCTCATCTCGGGCGCGATCGTCGAGCGCATGCGCTTCTCCGCCTACCTGCTCTTCATCTCGCTCTGGTCGATCCTGGTCTATGCGCCGATGGCCCACTGGGTGTGGGGCGGCGGCTGGCTGGCCGACATGGGCGCCTGGGACTTCGCCGGTGGGACGGTCGTCCACGTCAACGCCGGCGCCGCCGCGTTCGTCGCGGCGCTCGTCGTCGGCAAGCGCAGCGACTACGGCCACGCGTCGATCCTGCCCCACAACATTCCGACCGTGCTGCTCGGAGCCGGTCTGCTCTGGTTCGGATGGTTCGGGTTCAACGCCGGAAGCGCGCTGGCGGCCAGCCCGATCGCGGGTCTCGCCTTCGTGACGACGATGCTCGCGCCGGCCGGCACGCTGGCAGTGTGGACGTTCCTCGACATGATGCGATCGGGCAAGCCGACCGCCGTCGGAGCCGCCACCGCGATCGTCGTCGGCCTGGTGGCGATCACGCCAGCCGCCGGGTTCGTCAGCCCGATGAGCGCGCTCGCGCTCGGCGCGATTGCCGCCGTGCCCAGCTACCTTGCCTTGATCATCCGCGCCAAGACGTCCCTCGACGACTCGCTCGACGTCGTCGCCGCGCACGGCGTCGGCGGAACCGTCGGCGCGATTCTCACCGGTGTGTTCGCCGAGAAGAGCGTCAACGGCGTGTTCGACGGCCTGATTGCCGGCAACCCCGGCCAGGTCGGCATCCAGGCGCTGGCGGTCGCGACCGCGATCGTTTTCAGCGGCGTCACCAGCTTCATCCTGCTGAAGCTCATCGGCCTGTTCATCCCGCTCCGCGCGACGCAGTCGGAGGAGGCCACCGGCCTCGACGTGACAATGCACGGCGAGGAAGCCTACCTGCACGTGACTGAATAGCATTGGTGATTCGGGGATTGGCGATTGTTGAGTGAATCGGTGATCGGGGAGTGTTGATTGGAGATGGGCGGGTGGTCGCCCGTTCGACCTGCCACCCGATCAACGATCGACAATCTCCAATCACCAATTCGTTCGACAATCGACAATCGCAGAATCATCAATGACCCCCTCTTTCGACAATCTTCGAGTTCTGAGCCTGGAAAGCCGTCGTGCGAAGGAGATGGCGTCGCTCATCTCCTCGTATGGCGGCCGGCCGGTGTCGGCGCCGTCGATGCGCGAGGTGCCGCTCGAGTCCAACGCGGAAGCCATGGCCTTTGCCGACGTGCTCGAGCGCGACGGGTTCGATCTCGTCATCCTCCTGACCGGCGTCGGCACCCGCACGCTGATCGCCGTCGTCGAGCGTGTGAAGGGCGGCCGGGACGCATTCCTTGCCGCGCTGAAGCGGACGAAGATTCTCGCCCGCGGTCCGAAGCCGGTTGCCGTGCTGCGTGAGGTCGGGATCGTGCCGTGGCTCACCGCGCCAGAGCCGAACACCTGGCGCGAGGTGCTGGCCGTGCTCGACGAGAAGCGGCAGGAGCTGTCACTGGCCGGCAAGCGTGTGGCGGTGCAGGAATACGGCGCAGCGAACCCCGACCTGCTTGCGGGGCTGGAGCAGCGCGGCGCCCGCGTGACACGGGTTCCCGTGTATCAGTGGGCGCTTCCCGAAGACACCGGACCGCTCGAAGCCGCGGTGCGAGCGATTGCCGCCGGCGAGATCGATGTCGCGCTGTTCACGACGGCCACGCAGGTTGTGCATCTGCTCAAGGTGGCCCAATCGCTGGGCCTGGCGGAGGCGGTACGCCGCGGGTTGGCGGCGTGCGTCGTCGGGTCGATTGGCCCGACGACGTCCGAGGAAATGCGCGAGCACGGGATTGCGCCCGACGTGGTGCCGGAGCATCCGAGGATGGGATTCCTGGTGCGCGAGGCGGCCGGGCGTGCCCGGGAGGTGCTGTCGGTGAAGCGCCGGTAGCGGCGCGTTCACGTCGCGTTCGGCGGTGGTTCGCTACCGCTCGGCGCGCACGACCGTTCCGTCGGGCGTGCGCTTCAGGAACGACGAGGCGACGAGCGACTCGATCACGTGTCTGCACGTTTCCTGTTCGATGCCGAGCAGGCGAGCCGCCTGCGGGACGGTCAGCTGAAGTCCCGGCATCTCGTTGAACTCTCCACGAACTCGGTCGATGAGGGCGCGCGCGTGCATGATGTTCGACTGATCCTCGATGGTTTGCTTCTTACATCCAGAGCAAGGGCCGGGCCGGGTGCGCGCGCCGCGAGCGGCGAAAAACCCCGGAAATCAGGCCAGCTCTGCCGTGGCGGTCACCGGCGGCAGCGAGCCGCGTTCAATTGCAGAACACTTCGCAACAAGTTCGTGGCGATGGTCTGCAGCGAGTGGTTCGGGCGGCCGACGCAGAAGCGTCACAAAGTGCGCAGCCGCCTTCGCGCTTCGCGGCTCCGGCGGCCAGGTCGCGAACCAGTAACATACAGACATGCCTACCTCTGAAGAACTGCTCGAGCTTGCCGAACGCTGCGCGGAGAAGCTCGACCTCGACGGCAAGCTGCGGCGCGTGCCGTCGTTCTCCGATGCCGAAGAGCAATGCGAAGCCGAGTACGAGGAGCTGCTGCAGGCGATTCATGAGGACGAGCTGTTTGCACCCGTCGACATTCAGCGGCAGGAGCAGCTCGTCGAGCAGATTGCGGCGGCCCTGCCTGAAGCGTCGCGGACGATGATCGTCGAGCTGGCCGACAACCACGCGCGGCACGTGTGGATGCAGCAGGAAGGCGCCTACCACCTCGGCCTCGCCGTCGGCCGCCGGCTGCGTCTGCGCGGCGGCGGAGGGGCGTAGCGCATCGCGGTCCGCCGCAGCGGCCGTGCTTTGCCCGCCGGACAATTGCCGGGGACGCGGCCCCTATACTGCGGTATGCCGCTTTCGTATCTGCACTACGACGTCTTCACCGACACGCCGCTGGTGGGGAATCAGCTCGCGGTGTTCACCGACGCGAGCGATCTCCAGCCGGCCCGGATGCAGGCCATCGCGCGCGAGATGAACTTCTCGGAAAGCACCTTCATCCTGCCCAGCGAGCGTCCCGACACCGACATCCGCATGCGCATCTTCACGCCGTATAACGAGATGCCGATGGCGGGCCATCCCACGATCGGCAGCACGTTCGCCCTGGCGCACTGCGGCGTCATCGAGACCGGCGCGCCGCGCTTCGTGTTCGGCCTCAACATCGGGCCGACGCCGGTCGATCTCGAATGGCGGGACGGCCGGCTTGCGTTCGGATGGATGACGCAGCGTGCCCCGACGTTCGGGCCGATCGTCGGGGAGCGTGCGGCCGTCGCTGATGCGCTCGGCCTCGAGCCCGTCGACATCGCCGATCGGCTGCCGGTGCAGGAAGTGTCGTGCGGCGTGCCGTTCCTCCTCGTCCCGCTCCGCGATCACTTCGCCGTCGATCGGGCCGTGCCCGACCCGGGCGGCTTTGCCCGTCTGCGCGAGGCGTCCGGCCTCGACCTGCCGATCCTGCTGTTCTCCATCGCCGGGCCCTCTTCCGACGATCACGTGTACGCCCGCATGTTCGCGCCCGACCTCGGCATCATGGAGGACCCCGCAACCGGAAGCGCCGCCGGCCCGGTGGGGTGCTACGTCGTGCATCACGGCGTGGTGAACGCCGACGCAGCGCACCCGATCCGTATCAGTCAGGGCGTCAAGATGGGGCGTCCAAGCCGCATCCACGTCAACATCGAAAGCGCCGGTCGCGCCATCACCAGCGTGAAGGTCGGAGGCGCCGCGGTGCTGGTGGGTCGCGGCGAGCTGCTGGTGTGATTCGACGGGAGCAGAGCGTGTCGGTGCAAGACGTCTAACGGATGTCGGTGCCAGGAACTGACGCGCGTTGGTGCAAGACTGCCTGTAGCGTCCGGCTTCAGCCGGACCGTGCCCGCGCGTCGGTGCGTCAGCGGCTCACGCATTCGTGCACGAGGAGGTGCACCAGGCCTGCTCCGGATGTTCGCGCGTCACATGACGCGATCGTGTTCTGAACGTAAGATCCCATGATGCCGCGGGACATCACGATTCGCGAGGCCACGCCCGCAGACCTGCCCGCCCTCGGACGCCTTGGTGCGCTGTTGATGCGGACGCACTACGACTTCGACCCGCAGCGTTTCATGAGCGCCGGGACGGATGCCGCCGAGGGCTACGCCTGGTTCCTCGGCCGCCAGCTCAAGGACGTCGACGTGATCGTCTACGTCGCCGAGCGCGACAACGAGGTGATCGGCTACGTCTACGCGGGCCTCGAACCCATATCGTGGAAGGAGCTGCGCGACGCCTGCGGGTTCATCCACGATGTCGTCGTCGACGAAAGGGCGCGACGGAACGGCACGGCGACCGCGCTGATCGAGAAAGCGATCGAATGGCTGCGCGAGCGCGGTGCGCCGCGGGTGATGCTCTGGACGGCGGAAAAGAACGCCGGCGCGCAGCAGCTGTTCGCCAGGCTCGGATTCCGCCGGACGATGATCGAGATGACGCGCGAATTGTGACGCGCGGGCGCCTCTACGGTCGCCGCACGAGGATCGACGCCATGCAGTCGTCCCAGTCGTCGCCGCATGGGCCGTCGATCCGTCCCAGGTCCGGAACATTTGCCGCCAGCGTGGCGCTCCGGCCGGTGAAGTCGTCTTCGTCGAAGATCGTGACCGACCAGCCGGGAGGAATGCGGATGGACGAGATGCAGTCGTCCCAATCTGCACCGGCGCCGCCGCAGCCCGGCAGATCGTCGAGGTCGGGCACGCTGTCGGCCAGTGCCCGGCTGTCGCCGCGGAAGTCCGTGTCCTGGTAGATCACGACCGCAGTTCCGGTCGGGGTGGTGGAGGCATCGTCGTCACACCCGACAGCGGCGATGAGGAGAAGCGGAACGATCGCGAGGCCGGTTTTCGGAAGCATCGTGGAGCCCTCGAAGTATCTGCCCGGCGACAAAGCACATCGCGTGCCCGGAAAGATCGCGACGGTCGTGCTCGGTCTCAACGCTCAGCTCGCAATTGCCGCGATTGAAAGCGTGTCATCAAGCCATGCTCCCGCGGCCCCACTCACCGCGAAGGAACGACAATGCGCTCGCCGCGAACTGCGGCGCGTGGGAACCGAACACCGGCACGTGCCCCGCGTTCGGCACCACCCACAGGCAGGAACGGGGAATCACCGTGTGAAGCTCGAATGCGGGCGACACGGGGTACAGCGGGTCGCGATCGCCAAACACGATCAGCGTGTCCGCCGCGATCGTGGACAGCAGCGGCGGCGTGAACGCCACATCGTCATAGCTGTCCGCAAACGCGCGGCCGTACGTCAGAAGCTCCGCGATCTGTGCGTCGCCCCCTGGATGTCGCTTCCGCATCAGCGCCAGCTCGGATTCGCCGAGCATTGCTTCGGATGGCTGCCGCTGACTCGCGCGCGCCTGGCTGGGGAAGTAGGGCGGCGCGCTGACGATCACCATCGATTCGATCGGACTTGATGCCGCAGTCGCCATGTGCAGCAGGACGATGCCGCCGCCGCTGAGGCCGAGAGCTTTGACGCGGCCGATGCCGAGATGGCGGATGGATCTCTCGTCGCAAGCACCGCGGTTCCCGCCGATCCTCCCCTTGTCACACTTCGCCGGCCTGTCTCGTCCCACTGTTGGAACGGGAGGACACGTCATGCTCAAGTGGCTGATGCACAAAGGAGTTGCGGCTTTTGAACGGCGGTGGAACTACGATGCCGGCTACGTTCACGAGCTGATCGATATCGATCCGCGCGCGGCGTGGATGTTCCAGCGCGCCACGAGCCTCGGCACCTATCGGAAGGACGTTCCGCTCGATGCGCTGGCGGCGGCCGCCATCACTGCCGTGCGCGCCGAGGACTGCGGTCCGTGTACGCAGCTCGCCGTGGCGATGGCCGAGCGGGAGGGGGTCGATCCGAAAGTGCTCCGCGCCGTGCTGACGGAAACGCCGGTGATGATGCCGCCGGACGTCGCGCTCGCGTGGCGGTTCACCCGGGCGACGCTGGATCACGATCCATCGGCGGATCAGTATCGTGATGAGATCATCAAGCGGTGGGGACGACGGGCGGTGGCGACCCTCGCGTTTGCCATTCTGACGGCGCGCATGTATCCGACCGTGAAGTACGCCATGGGTCACGGCCAGGCGTGCACGCGCATCGTCGTGGGCGGCGCTCCGCTCGCGTTCGATAAGTCTCTCGCTGCGGCACAACGGGGATGAACGCGGATCCGGCAACCACTTTTGAACCGCACCGGCGGCGTCTGCTCGGCCTGGCCTATCGCATGCTCGGCTCGATGGCCGAGGCCGAGGACGCCGTCCAGGAGGCGTATCTGCGCTGGCACGATGCCGATCGCGGCAGCGTCGAGGATCCGCGAGCGTTCCTCATGACCACGACGACCAGGATTTGTCTCGACGTGCTGAAGTCGGCGCGTCTCAAGCGCGAGGAGTATGTGGGGCCGTGGCTGCCCGATCCGATCACCGACACCGCGTCGCTCGCGCCGGACACGCAGACCGAGCTGGCCGAGGACCTGTCGGTAGCGCTGCTGCTCGCGCTCGATCGGTTGTCGCCGCTCGAACGCGCCGCGTTCCTGCTGCACGACGTCTTCGACTACTCGTTCGCGCAGGTCGCGGCCGCGCTCGATCGGACCGAGGCCGCGTGCCGGCAGCTCGCCAGCCGCGCCCGGACGCGGCTGCGCGAGGAGCGGCCGAGAGGGCTGACGCCGCCGCGCGGCGCCCCGGGGACGATCGACCCCAGGCATGCCGCGCTCGTCACTGCGTTCGTCAACGCCGCGCGATCGGGCAACATCGAATCGCTCAAGAGCCTGCTCGCCGCCGATGCGCGGCTGGTCACCGACAGCGGCGGCAAGGTTCCTGCGGCGCTCAACGTCATCGAAGGCGCCGAACGCGTCGCCGCCTTCCTGGCCGGCGTGGTTCGCAAGGGCTGGACCGAAGACATGTCCGTGCGCGTGGCGATGGTCAACGGCCTGCCGGGCCTGCTGGTGCACACGTCGCAGGGATTGGTGCAGACCAATGCCTGCGAGCTCGCCGGCGACGTCATCAAGACGATCTACGTCGTCCGGAACCCGGACAAGCTGAAGCACCTCTCGGCGTAGCCGCAGCGGTCCGCGACGAGGGTTGCTGTGCGGTTGGCGGTTTTCGGGTCAGCCGCGTCCACCCAGGCGGCTGCCAACGTTGGACGCCATGCTGCCCAGGCCGCCTGTCGAGCCCTGGCCGCTATCGCCGCCCGCAATGCCGTCCAGCTGACGGGCGAGCGGTTCGGGAACCTTGTCTCGCGCCGAGGACCGTTTCCGCTGCGCTGCGCGCCTTGTCCTCGGGAATACCGGTGCGCTCCGCGACCATACGAACCAGTTCCTGTTGCATGAGGTTGCCTCCTGTCGTGACGGAGGACTCATGCATCATCCGGACCCAACGGCGCGCGCGAGTGTTTTCTCGATGCGCGAGGCGCCTCGCGCCAGCTACAATCGCGGGCGTTGCACGACCTCATCTCTCGCGACCTCGCATCGCTGATTCATCCCCAGCACGACGTTGCCGTTCAGCGCACCGGCCGTGTGTGGACCCGCGGCCGCGGCGCCATGCTCATCGACGCCGAGGGCAACGAATACATCGACGGTCTCGCCGGATTGTGGAACGTCGTTCTCGGCCACGGACGCCGCGAGCTGGCGGAAGCGGCACGCGAGCAGCTCGAGACGCTTGCGTACGCGTCCGGGTACGCGGGCAGCTCCAACCCGCGGGCCATCGAACTTGCCGAGCGGCTGGCACGGCTGACTTACCCGAACATCAATCGTTTCTTCTTCACCTCGGGCGGCGCTGAGGCCAACGAGACCGCGGTGAAAGTCGCGCGATCGTACTGGAAGCTGCGCGGCCGGCCCGGGAAGATCAAGGTCATCGCGCGCGAGCTCGGGTATCACGGGACGACGCTCGCGGCCATGAGCGCGACCGGCATTGCCGGGTACTGGCCGCAGTTCGAGCCGCGGGTGCCGGGCTTCGTGCACGTGCCGCCGCTGTCGGCTGCCGCTCTTGAGGACGCCATCGTGCGCGAGGGCGCTGACACGGTCGCGATGTTCCTCGCCGAGCCCGTCCTCGGCGTCGGCGGCGTGATTCCGCCGCCCGACGACTACTTCCCGCGCGTCCGCGAGATCTGCGATCGCTACGACGTGTTGTTCGCGGCCGACGAGGTCATCACCGGCTTCGGACGGACAGGAAAGTGGTTCGCGCTCGAGCGCTGGGGTGTCATGCCCGATCTCGTGCAGTTCGCCAAGGCCATCACCTCGGGATATTTCCCGTTCGGCGGCGTGGGCCTGAGTGATGCCATCGCGGCCGTGCTGGACGAGGCGCCCGCTCCCTGGATGCATGCGTTCACCTACAGTGCCCATCCGGTGGGATGCGCGGTGGCGCTGCGAACGCTGCAGATCCTCGAGGAAGAAGACCTCGTCGCGGAAGCCGGACGCAAGGGCATACTCCTGTTGCATGCGCTGCGCTCGTACCTGGGCGGACAGCCGCACGTGGGCGAGATACGCGGCACGGGGCTGATGTGCGCGGTCGAGTTCGTCAGGGATGCAGAGACCGGCGCGCGCTTCACGCCGGAGGAGCAGGCCGGCGCGCGCGTGCATGCGGAGGCCGTCGCGCGTGGTCTCTTCAGCCGCATTCGCGGCGACGTCTTCGTGCTCGCGCCGCCGTTCATCACGCCCGACGCGACACTCGTGCGTATCGCCGAGATTCTGGCCGCCGCTGTGAAAGCCGCACTGCCGCCCATATAATCCCGGCTTGCGGAACCAATGGCGCTCGGCAACGGCTTTCGGCTCTCTCCCGGCGAGATTCGGGTCGCCGTCTGCGCACACGGCTCAGGTGTCTTCCTCCCGGCCGCGCCGTCATCACGAATCACATCGTCATCTGTCGCGGGCTGAAACGGCCGTCGCCCGGACCCGCACGCCCACCGACAACATCAGCCGCATCGTGTCATCGCGTCGCTCTCCGGCAGGAGCCGTCGAAGGAGGGCGTCATGTATCTGGTTCGTGAGGTGCTGCACTGCAAGCCGGGCAAGGTGCGGCAGATGGCGGAAATGTTCAAGGCCATCTCGCGCGCGTGGAACGACATGGGCCAGGCGCCGATGCGTCTGCTCACGGACGTGTCCGGGGAGCCCTTCTGGACGCTGCTGGCGGAAGCGCAGGTCGAGAAGGTGGAGGACTTCTTCGCGCTGGAGCAGCGGCTCATGGCCGACGACGGGCTTCGAAAGGCGATGACCGGCTACCATGAACTGATCGAAGACGGCCGTCGCGAGATCTACCGGATCGAGAGCTAGCCGAAGGTCGGCGGCAGGGACCTGGCGTTTGTCGGTGCAGGCAGACTGACACTTGGCCTGGAAGGCGGGCCGGGCCAATCCCGAAGATGGGCAGAGTGCCGGCGGCGACGGACTTCTCGAAGATCGGCAACGCCCGCAATCGCGTACGTGTGCGCGCTGGTCGTGCCCGGATACCGCCGCCGCGAGGCCTCTAATCGCTCGAGCCGCGCTCGCGGGCGAGGCGTTCGCGGCCTCCCCGGCGAACATCACGTCCAACGCAACGCTCGAGCGCATTGCCTGGATCCTGGACACCGGACGGTCGCTCCAGCGAAATCCATCCCACCGAGAGAGCAAGCGGCTGCGCGGTTCTGCGCAGAGTTCATTGAGGACCTGCCTCGAGAGCGCTGGTGTTCGTGTCACATCGGCCGATGTTTATGGCTGAGCGGTAGATCCCCTGTGTGTCCCGCAGGTGTTGAACCCGTGCGCTCCGGCCTATGAGCGAACAGGAGGGAGGAAATGACACGTCGAGAGTCAGGAGGTGGGAAGTGACCACGCCGGCGAAAGGAAGAACGACGTTGCGGCGCGTTCGTCGCTCGCTCATCGGCCTTGCCCTGGTCGCGCCGATGCTGGCCGCGATCTCGATTCACGCCCAGAGCGGTCCGGCGAACCGATTCCTGATGGACCGGGATCAGGTCGTCGCGTTGGCGAGAACCATCAACGATCGCCTTCCGTACATTCCCGGCGAAGTGCTGATCAAGTTCCGCCCGGGATACGGGTCATCGCAGCAGGCACGCGCGCTCTCCGTGGTGCGAGGCGGGGTCCAGTCGTCGCAGATGCAGTGGGTGGGCGACGTGCTCCGCCTGCGCGCGCCGGCGGAGGACAACCCGGAGCTCCTGGCCGCGGTGTTGTTCCGGCAGCCCGAGATCGAGTGGGCGCAGCCGAACTATCTGTCGCGGTTCAAGTCCATCCCGAACGACCCCCTGTACACGCGGCAGTGGAACCTCGATCAGATCAACATGCCGGTGGCCTGGGAGATTTCCGGCAGCCGTTCGAGCAGCGTCACCGTCGCCGTGATCGATACCGGTGTGACGGTTGCCAACGGTTTTGAGGTGTTTCCGTTGTGGAACGGATCGCGCATTGCCTCGTTTGCGATTCCGTTCCAGCAGAATCCCGACATTGCCGCGGCGCGTTTCGGTGTGTCTCGGGACTTCGTGTTCTGGACCGGGCCCGTGCTGGACATGGTGGGCCACGGCACGCACGTCGCGGGCACGATCCTGCAGGAGACGAACAACGCCTACGGGCTGGCGGGGATTGCCCCGTACGCCAGGCTCATGCCTCTCAAGGCCTGTTTCGGCTACTGGGAGATGCAGATTGTGATGTCCAATGCCGGTGTGCCGGGGTTTGTGGACCCCAACGAGAGCGGCGGATGTCCGACGTCAGCGGTCGTGGCGGCGATTCGATTCGCGGCCGACAACGGAGCCAAGGTCATCAACCTCAGCCTCGGCGGGCCCGGGGTGTCACCGGCGTATCTCGAGGCTCTCCAGTACGCGGTGCAGCGCGGCGCGTTCGTCTCGATCGCGATGGGCAACTCGTACGAGCAAGGCAATCCGACGGAGTATCCGGCCGCGTATGCGCCGCAAATCCAGGGCGCGATGTCCGTGGGTGCGGTGAATCGCTCGCGCCGGCGCGCGTACTACTCCAGCACGGGCGGGCATATCGAGATAGCGGCGCCCGGCGGAGACGTGCGAGATGGTGGAGCGAGCGGCCTTGTCTACCAGGCTGGCCTCTTCGATCCCGATTTCAATCCGTTCACAGTCATCGTGCCCCGCTTCGACCGCTACTACGATTCGCCCCTCCAGGGCACGTCGATGGCGGCTCCCCACGTCGCGGGGCTCGCGGCGCTCCTCTATGCGCAGGGCATCACCAGCCCGGCGGCCATCGAGGCCGCGATCAAGCGATTCGCGATCGATCTTGGTGCTCAAGGCTTCGATCCCGAGTACGGCTACGGTCTCATCGATGCACGGGCGGCGCTCCGTGGGATGGGAGCTGCGAAATGACACGCATCTTTTCAGCATTTGGCGTGGCCGCCATCGTGCTCATGGCGGCGAACGAATCAGCGGCGCAGGGCCTGGGCGCCAGCGCCTACGTGTCGTACGGCTCGACGCGGTTCGAGGCCACCGAGACGTTCGAGACCGTGCTCGGCAAGACATCTCACGTGGGGGTTGGCTTCGGCGGACGAGTAGACGGCCTGTGGGGCGGTCTCTTCGTCGATGCCGGCGTGTCGCAGCAGTCCCTGGAAGGACAGCGCGTGTTCGTCAGCGACGGCTCGGTGTTTCCGCTGGGAATCCCAATGGAGATCACCTATCGCCCGATCGACATTGCCGCGGGATGGCGGTTCGCGTTCAATCGTGTGCTCCCGTACGTCGGCGGTGGGGCCACCATCGTCGCTTATCGCGAGACGTCGGACTTCGCGCAGCCGGGCGACGACACGGACGAGCGAAAGACCGGTGCATTGCTGCTCGCGGGCGTTGATGTGGCTGTCGCGCGCTTCGTCCGGGTCGGTGGAGAGTTCCGCTACCGCGCCGTGACGGGTGTGCTCGGCACCGGAGGCGTCTCGGAAGTGTTCGGCGAGGACGCCCTCGGCGGAAGGGCGTTTGCGCTTCGAGTCTCGGTCGGCCGCTGAATCATCTGCTCCCGCCGCGGCGCTTCGGCGACCCGCGGCGGGAGGGCATCCTGCCGGTCAGGCCTGCACCACCGAATCATTGCCGCAGGCGGCGCAAATCACGTGGTAGTGGCGCGCTTCGCTGTCGGCCCAGGCCGCCGTGTCGTAGCTGCCGCACAGCGGGCACTCCTTGCTCGTGTGGCCGTTCGCGCAGCGATAGGCGTCCACAAAGGCGGCGTCCGATCCGCCTCCGCTGGTTCTCGCCAGGAGATCGGGATGCCGGACCGCCGCTTCGGTCCAGTACATCGACTCCCCGCAATCGGCGCACGGACGCGTCGAGATATCCCCCAGGCGTGGCATCTCACGGTCCTCGTCCCCGCACGACGTGCGTCTGCCGTTGCGTGCGGGCCATCTGCCGGGCCGCACCTTCAGCCTCTCGATCGCGCGAGATCGCGCGTCGACTCGGTCTCGGAGGCCGTTTCCGCGACATACCGCACGAAGTTGGCTTCGGTCAGGATCCCGGCCAGCAGGCCCTGTTCGAGCACGGGCAGACATCCGTACTTGTCCTCGAGCACGACGGCCGCTGCCACGTCAAGAACGCCCGGCGTCATCAGATCGCGAACGCGCAAACCGGACACGGGTCGCCTCCTCGACCGTTCGAAGGTCGCCTGATCAGCCCGCGTTCTTGAACGTGAGCACGTCGACGATCCTGCTCGCCAGGTCACGATCCACGCCGAGGGCCTCGCGAAGCTCTTCCGTGAAGCTCTGCTCCCTCGCCGTCAGCCGGCCGTCCGAGAGCATCAGATCCACGGCCAGCGCGAACGCGGTGGCCGACAGCTCCTTCGGAATCATCCGGACTGCCTCGCGGAAGACATGGTCGACGCCCTGCGCCTTGATGCGGTCAACCACTGCCGTGAACAGCGTGTAGCGCGTCTCGAATGTGGAGCTGCGGAACAGCTTCATCCCCGACACGACGTGCTCGATCTGGTTCGCCTCGTGCGGCGATACGACCCCGTCCGACCTGGCGCTTGCGATGAGCAGGGCCACGAAGGCTTCAGCAGGCGACAACGTCCGGGCGCCGGCCGGACCAGCCGATGTGGTCTCGCTCATGGGAACTCCTGCGCGAAGGGTACTCACGGAAGAACACTCAGCTTTGGGAGATGCACGGGACACGCCAGCGCGCGATCGACGTCGCCCGTCAGCCGACTAGCCCCAGGCGTCTCGGCTCACGGGTTCGAGCGCGAAATTTTCGGAGCGGGGTGGGGACGAGCTCGGTCGCCGGTGGAAGTGTTCTTCGCCAACCGCGCTCACCGTGCCGATGCCGTGATGACTCCTGTGTGGTTCGCGGGTTGCTTCAGCGTCGAAAGGCGGGCGATGGTAGCTGCGGCAGAGGTCGCCGCGAACACAGCCCGCCAAAGGGAGCGCAAGATCATGTCACTGCGAATGTATCAATGGCCCCGTCTCGTCATCCTGAAACCCGGCGCCACGGTGCTCGAAGCTGCCCGAGCAATCGAAGCAATCAGGTGGGGGCGGTCATCGTTCAGCATGAAGGGAAAGTAGCAGGGCTGGTCACCGATCGCGACCTCACGATCCGGGTGATCGGCCAGGGGCTCGATGCACACACGACCAGGCTTGCGTCGGTGATGACCAGGGATGTGGTCACGCTGGTGGACAGCAGCCGGACCGATGCGCTGAAGCTGATGACGGAACGGCGCATTCGCCGGATCCCGCTCGTCGACAACGGCTCGGTCGTCGGCGTGGTCACGCTGGACGATTTGATCGCCGATGAATCGGCGCCGCTGGCCGACTTCGCCGACGCCGTGCGCGCGCAGATCAGCGACGGCGGCCTGATGGCGCCGTCGCGGCTCGAGCTGCAGGCGGCGCGGCGCCGCGAGTCGCGCCTCGACGCCAGCTGCAGGCGGTTCATCAACGAGTTCCGCGCCGAGTCGGCGCTTACGTCGTTCGAGGAGGCCGACGCTGCCTTCATGGTGGTGGCATCCGCCCTGGTCCGCCGGCTGACGCCGGATGAAGCGAAGGATCTCATCGCGCAGCTTCCGTTGAAGATCGGGGAACGGCTGCGAACGCTGCCGCCGGGACCCGACAAGCACATCACGGAAGGGACGATCCTGACCCAGTTGGCCGATCGGCTCCGCGTGCACAAGGGCCGGGCGAGGGAAGTGCTCGAAGCGGCGGTGAGGACGCTCGACGCGAACGTGACCCCTGGTCAGATGGAGGACGTCAGGCACCAGCTCCCGAAGGAGCTGCGCACGGTGTTCGCGCATGCGTGACGGGAACGACTCCGGCGGCCCGGCATCCGCCGGAGCTCGTCACGAGCCCTTCCGGCTGGCGGTTACCGGCGCGTACGCGGTCGCGACATCCGGCTCGATCGAGTCATGGAGAGGGCGGGCCGGCGCAAGCACGACCTTGTTGCGGCCCGTCCGCTTGGCTTCGTACAGCGCGACGTCGGCAGCCCGCATCAGCGCGGCCGGGTCCACGTCGCCATGGGTCCGGGGATCGAACGCGGCGACGCCCACCGATCCGCTCAGCTGCCACTGCGCGCACTGCTGCGGAATCAGCGCCCGAATCCGTTCGGCCAGCGCGATGGCGGCGTCCTCGGATGTGCTCGGCGCCAGCACGGCAAACTCGTCGCCGCCCCATCTGGCGGCGAGGTCGGTCGTACGAAGCTGCGAGCGGATCACGTCCGCAAGCCTGCGGATGGCGTCGTTGCCGGTCTGGTGTCCGAACCGATCGTTGACGCGCTTGAGGCCGTCGAGGTCCACGAGCAGCAGCGCGAGCGGTTGGCGATAGCGCCGCGACCGCGCGATCTCCATCTCGAGGCGATCGAACAGGCGCCGCGCGTTGGCGAGGCCCGTCAGGGGATCGGTCTCGGACAGCTCTGCCAGCCGGTCGGCCCGGCACCCCAGCACGTACCCGAACAGCATGAACGCGATTGCGGTGGACAGACCGACGTAGACGTAGTCGTGTGGATTCGCGGCGGCGTCGCGGACGGCGCGGCGCCATGATCGCGGGCCGCCCCGGGGACGGCAGACGCTTCTCAGCGCGAGCAGGCCAAGCGGTGCTCCAGCCGAGAGAAGCCCTCCGGCGAACGCATACGCCAACCATCGCTGCATTCGATCACTCGCCGCCCGATGCTCCGGAGAACGTGTCACCCGCCACGACTCGCACCGCAGGGGCCATCGGCTCACGAACCACGACACGACGGCCGGAGCAACATCCCCGCTGTGATCGTGCAAGGCGAGTACCGGCAACTGTGGAAGTCGTCTGCTGCCGCGCCCTTTGGTAACAGCCCTTCTGTTTGCCGGCGCCGGTCGCTGAGCCCGGAGTCACCCCGATGCGGGCGCGAGCAGGGACGAGGTTCCGGGGCGAGAGGCCGCTGAGTGAGCCAAACGCAGGGGGCGCAAAGGCGCGGAGGCACGCAGGGGCAGTGACGCGTGGCGGCGGCCCCTGGCCGCCGCCCTGGATCGAGAAGCGGCCCCCCTCACAAACACCTCGTGATCATGTGGTGCTTGTGAGTGGCGCCGCGTCTCGATCCAGGCCGCGCCCGGCGCGGCCACGCGTCTGCAGCTTGGGCGACCTCCGCGCCCGTTGCGATCTCCGCGATAGGTGGGTCTTGGAGAGTCGCGAACCACCAGCCAGCTGCCTGTCAGTGAATGTGGATGATCCCGCGGCGGAGCGCCACGGTCACTGCCGCCGTCCGATCCTGCACGTCGAGCTTCGACAGAATATGTCGCACATGGACCTGAACGGTGTCTTCGGCGATGCCCAGCCGGTCGGCGATCTCCTTGTTTCTTCTGCCTTCGGCGACGAGCTCGAGGACCTCCACCTCGCGCGCGGTCAGGCTCGGATGGATTTCGCGCGAGGCCAGGCGTGTCGCGACCTCGGCCATGATGGGGCGGTGACCGCTGTAGACGGCCCGGATCACCTTGACGAGATCGTCGGCGAGTGCTTCCTTGAGCACGTACGTCGCCGCCCCGGCCTGCAGCGCGCGATGAATGTCCTCCTCGCCGTCGTACATCGTCAGCACGATGATTCGCGCCGCGGGATCGGAGCTCCGGATCGATCGGATCGCCTCCAGGCCGCTGATGCCGGGGAGCTGGAGATCCATCAACGTCACATCCGGCCGGTGCTCCTTGTAGCGGCCGATGGCCTGCTCGCCGGTCGATGCCGTCGCCACGACCGTCATATCCGGCTGCTGCTCCAGCTTCAATACGAGACCTTCGCGTACGACGGCGTGATCGTCCACGCACAGGATGCTGATCTTAGACATCGCCGCTGCCTTCATCGCCGCGCGCCGGCCGGGCCAGCGATGCCGGCACTGAGACCTCCACGACCGCGCCTTCGCCGGGCCGGCTGCGGAATTCGATCCGGCCGCCAATCTGGGCCGCCCGTTCGCGCATCGTCATGATGCCCCAATGGTCCGGCGCGTCGGCCGCCTTCTCGGGATCGAACCCCGCGCCATCGTCCGTCACTCGCAGCCTGATCCCGCTCGTCGCGTAGCACAGCGTGACGCGAACCTGCCGGGCATCGGCGTGCCGGACGACGTTGCTGAGGGCCTCCTGGGCGATCCGAAGGAGTTGTTCTTCGACCGCCTTCGGGTACGCGACAGGCTGTCCCTCGACCTCCAACTCGAACGACAGACGCCCGCCGCAGCTCACCGTCGCCGCCTCGCGAAGCGCGACGACGAGCGGACGGCGCTCGAGCGCCGGGCAGCGCAGGGCCCGGATGGACTCGCGCGTTTCGCGGATGCTCCGCTGCAGTTGACGACGCACGCTGGCCAGCTGCTGCTTCATGACCGAAGCATCGGCCTCGCAGTCGATTCGCTCCTCGATGGCGTCCACCTTGAGCGTCAGGCCGACGAGTGTCTGAAGCAGTGTGTCGTGAATCTCGCGCGCCACGCGCGCCCGCTCGGCGAGCACCAGCGCGAATCCCTGGCGCAGATGCCGTACGCGCAGCAGCCACGCGCCGCAAAGGACGGCTCCGGCGGCGATCATCCACCCGCCGGTGAACCACGTTGTCTGGTAGAAGGAGGGCTGCACCACGAAGGCCCAGGACTCGTTCGACTCGGACCACACCCCTTCCTTGCTTCGGGTGCCGACATGGAACCGATAACGGCCCGGCGGGAGATTGGTGTAGACCGCCTGACGGCTGTGTCCGGCGTCGACCCAGTCTTCGTCGAAGCCTTCCAGCCGGTATCTGAAGCGGACGCGCTCCGACGCGGCCAGCGTCATCGCGGTGTAGTCGATCTGGATGCGGTTGGTTCGGGGTGGGAAGTGCACGTCACCGGCCGGCGACAGGGACCGCTCGTCGGCAACCACTCGCTCGATCTTCGCGGCGGGCGGTGGTTGCATGCCCTTGAAACGCTCCGGGGAGACCATCGACACGCCATGTCCCGTTATGAACGCGAGTGTGCCATCCGGTGCGCGAATGGCGCTAGGCCTCCCGATCGAGCCCGGGCTCCCGTTGAGACCGTCGGACGTATCGAGAAGCTGGTATCGCATCGAAGCGGGCGCGTCCGCCGTGACGCGATTGACTTCGTCGAAATCAAGGCGAACGATGCCAGCCCTGACACCCAGCCAGAGGCTGCCATCGCCTTCGAGGATTGACGTCAGGTTCCCGCCGGTCAGCCCCGCCCGCTCCAGCAGCAGCGTCGTCTGCCGTCCGTCGTCGAACCGGCTGAGGCTGGTGGCGCTTCCAACCCACATCACGCCCGTCTGGTCTTCGAAGAACGTATTGATCGCGTCGCCGTTGGGAGGCGCCATTTCCAGCGATTGGGCGATCTGGCCGTCACGGAAGACGATAATGCCGCCGTCGGCGAAACCGGTCCACACATCCCCGTTTGCGTCCGTGTAGATCGCGAGCGCCGAGCGCCCTCCGATGCCCTTGGTGTCGACCGCCGACAGCTCCCCGGAGCGCCAGACCAGGAGGCGCCCGTTTCGTGCGCGCATCCACAGGCCGCCTCGATGATCGGTGGTCATCGCGACGATCCAATGGGGCGGCGTGGCGCCGGGCATCGACAGCGGTTCGAACCGTTCCCGCTGATAACGGTACAGACCGCTCAGGGTGGCGACCCACAGCGTGCCGTGGCAATCCGTGTGCAGCGCGGTGACGTCGAGGCCGCTGCCCAGGGTCGCGCCGCTCGCGCGCCATTCACCTTTGCGTTTGATGAAGCGGATCAACCCCGCCGGCGTCGCGGCCCAGATCGTCCCGTCCGGCGTGGCCTCCACCGCCCGCGCGACGCGTGTCGGGCCCGGGATGATCATCGAAACGACACGGCTCGGCGTGAGACGGGTGAGGCCGTTCTGCGTACCGACCCAGATGTTCCCCTCGCGATCGTCGAGGACCGCCCAGACGAGATCACCGATCAGGCCGCTCTGGGCCGTGAAGCGTGTGGCCTCGACGCGATTGCCCGCGTTCCGAGCGGGGACGTGCAGGAGCCCGCCGCCGAGCGTCGCCACCCAGAGGTTGCCGTCCCGATCGTGCCGGAGGCGGAAGTAGTTGTCGGTGCCTTCTGGCCAGATAGGGTGAAAGTCGTCTGAGACGCCGAGCGTGCGAAACACTCCGGCCGGCATCGAAATGAGGAGCGAGCCATCGGGCGCCTCGCTGAACCCGCTGGCGCGCGTCAGCTTCGCGGTGAGGAGCTGGAATCGCTCGGCACCTGCCCTCCGGATGAACGTTCCTGTATCGGCGCCGACCCACAGATGACGATCGCGGTCTTCGTAAAGACTGACGACCGTACGACCCGAGAAGCCGTCGTTCATCCCCACGCGCTCCCAGCGATCGCCGCGCAGGCGGAAGAGGCCGTCCACGCCCCCGGCCCATACGGCACCGTCGGCAGCGTCTTCGATGGCGAGCACGCGTCCGCGCGTCAGCCCGTGGGCCGATGCGTAGTTGACGACGCGATCTCCGTCGATTCGGCTGATGCCTCCGGCGCCGGCGAAGCCGACCCACAGGCTGCCGTCGCGGCTCACATGCAGGACGGACACTCCCTCGGCCGGCAGCGTCCGGCCGTCCGCCGCGTCTGGGCGCACGAAGCGAACGCCGTCGAAACGCATGAGTCCGCCCTGCGTGCCGATCCAGAGATAGCCGTCCGGCGTCTGGGCGAGCGCCTCCACCTGGTTCGATGCGAGCCCATCCTGTTCGGTCCAGGAGGTGATGACGTAGCGCGAGTCGAGCGAGCGGAGCTGCTGAGCCGACGACCCGGCAGGAGAGATCAGCGCGAACGAAAGCGCGGCCGTTACCGCAACGGCGAGACCGGAATGCCGATCACGACTCGGTACGACACATTCGCGCGAAGCCATGGCGGTACCACCTTCACGACGGTCGCGAACGGAACTGTGCTGCCTCAGCGCAGATGATACTGCTTCCGTCCTTCGTGTCGAGCGCGGCCCGTGGCTGATGCGGCGGCGCTCGCGGTTCCTCATCTCGGCGTACCTGAAAACAGGTACATGCCGGTACCGAGCCCGGATTAGAACGCGATACGCAATCTTCGGAATAGAGAATCGCTCCCGTCGCCACTAGACTCCCCTCGCTCATACCTGCGCCGCGGGGGTGCGCCCGATGCGTCGTGGATCAAGACACTGCGCAGGAAGACGACGCACGAACGCCCACGAACGAGTGCGATGCGTTCCCCTTGGCGTTGGCGGTGCAGGCCGGTGGAGGTGTACGCATGCGAACGTTGCGACACGCCCTCAGTCCCGTCATCGTGTTCGTCATCTTCTCCGCGCTCCATTCGCCGCCTGCGATCGCGCAGACGGGGACCGCCGGCATCGCGGGCATCGTTCGTGATTCGACCGGGGCCGTGCTGCCGGGGGCGACCGTCGAAGCGTCGAGCCCGGCGTTGATCGAGAAGGTCCGTGTGGCGACGACAGACGGTCAAGGCCTGTACCGGATCGTCGATCTCCGCCCCGGCACCTACACCGTCACCGTGTCGCTGCCCGGGTTCTCGACCGTGCGCCGCGAAGGCATCGCGCTGACGGCCAACTTCACGGCGACGATCAATGTCGAACTCTCCGTCGGGACGCTCGACGAGACGATCACCGTGTCCGGCCAGAGCCCGGTCGTGGACGTGCAGAACACGGCGCACCGCAACGTCATCTCCGAGAACGTGCTGGATGCCGTGCCGACGGCGCGTGCGTTTACCGGTTACGCTGCGCTCACGCCCGGCGTGCAGATTTCATCGACCGCTCAGGACGTCGGTGGCAGTAAGGGCGACACGATGGTGTGGCTCACGATCCACGGCAGCAGCACGCAGGACTCCAAGATCGCCGTCGACGGGTTCGAGACGAACTTCGGCGCCGGCAACCGGCTGTTCATCCCCAATCCGTACAACGCCCAGGAGATCAGCGTCGACCTGGGCGGTGGCACGGCCGAGCAGCGCGTCGGCGGCGTCTCGTTGAACTTCATTCCGAAGGTGGGCTCGAACCAGTTCAACGGAGACGTGTTCGGCAGCTATGCCGACCACCGGATGCAGGGATCCAACTTCGAGGATTCACTGGCGGCCCGTGGACTGGATTCCGATACGCTCAATCGCGTCAACAAGCTCTGGGACTTCAACATCGGCTTCGGCGGTCCGGTGAGCCGCGACCGGTTGTGGTTCTTCGGTTCTCACAGGCAATGGGGCGGATCGAGCTTCGTCGCCGGCTTGTTCCACAACCTGACCGCAAGCGCCTTCCCCCCCATGTACACGCCCGATCCCAGCCGGCCGGCGCTCAACGACTTCGACAGTCATTCGAGCACGGTCCGCTTCACCTGGCAGGCGACCTCGCGGCAGAAGGTGGGCCTGTCGTTCGACTGGCAGGAGCGCTGCGACTGCCACCGGGACATCACGCCGCTGTTCTCGCCGGAAGCGGTAGCCCGCCGCACGTATACGCCGGTCAACGTGCTCCAGGCCACGTGGAACTTTCCCGCCTCCAGCAACCTGCTCCTGGAAGGAGGGGTGGGCGCCAACTGGAACACGTTGAACGTGGCCCCGCAGCCCGAGGTGGGTCCCGACGCGATCGCGGTCCTCGAGCAGACCACCGGGTTCTCCTACGGCGCGATGTTCCGCCAGCAGGAGAACAACTACTCGGTGTTCGAGACGTTCAAGATTCAGCCGCGATTCACGGCCACCTACGTCACCGGGTCGCACTCGCTCAAGGCTGGCATCGACGTCATCTACGACTTCCTGCGCTGGGATCAGTACGTGCCGAGCAACCTGAAGTACACGTTGCAGAACGGCACGCCAGTGTCGTTCCAGCAGTTCGCGCTGCCGATCACGACGAAGAACGATGCGGCGCCGGACCTGGGCCTGTTCATCCAGGATCAGTGGACGGTCCGGCGGCTGACGCTGAACCTGGGGCTCCGCCTGGACTACCTGCGCATCAGCATCCCGGCCCTGCACCTGCCGGCCGTGCAGTTCCGGCCGCAGGAGATCGATCTGCCGGCGGTGGATTGCGCCGCCTGTATGACGGACCTGCAGCCGCGCGTCAGCGCCGCCTACGACCTGTTCGGCACCGGCAAGACGGCGCTGAAGATCAACATCGGGCGCTACGCCTCGGGGCGATCGCTGGTCACCAACAACCCGTCAGGGCAGCTCGTGACGAATGCGAGCCGCGCCTGGACCGACGCCAACCGCAATTTCATACCCGACTGCAACCTGCTCGATCCCGGCCTTCAGGATCTCCGCGCCGTCGGTGGCGACCTCTGCGGTCAGCTGTCGAACAGCCGCTTCGGTCAGACGGTCCCCGGTACGAGTCTCGCCCCCGATGTCGAGAAGGGCGTCCGGCGCTACAACTGGCAGTTCTCGACGGCCGTCGAGCACGAGGTGTTCCCGGGCGTGGCCGTCGACCTCGGATTCTTCAGAACGAGCTGGCACGGCTTCATAGCCACCGACAACCAGCTGGTGTCGCCGGCGGACTACGACCCGTATTGCATCACGCTTCCGAACGATGCGCGATTGCCCGGTGGAGGCGGGAACACGCTGTGCGGTCTGTACGACATCACGCCGGGACGGTTCAACGCCGTGGACAACATCATCACGCTCGCGTCGAATTTCGGCGACGAGAAGAACGTCTTCACCGGCGTCGACCTGAACGTCTCGGGCCGGCTGGGAAACGGCGCCTTCGTCAGAGGCGGGGTGAGCACGGGCCGTGAGGAGACCGACAGGTGCTACACGGTCGACTCTCCCCAGGCCCTGCTGTTCTGCCGCGTGGTGTCGCCGTTCCGTACGCAGGTGAAGCTGAACGGCATGATTCCCCTCCCCGCGGACTTTCAGGCTGCCGCGACGTTCCAGAGCCTGCCCGGTGTGCCGATTGGCGCGAGCTTCGTCGCCACCAACGCGCAGGTTGCACCGTCGCTGGGTCGAAGCCTCGCCGGAAATCGCGCGACGGTGACCATCGACAACGTGATTCCCCCGCAGACGTTGTTCGAGGAACGGATCAACCAGCTCGACCTGCGGCTCACCAGGGTGTTCCGCCTCGGTGGCCAGAGACTGTTCGCGCACCTGGATGTCTTCAATGTCCTGAACAGCAACGCCATTCTCGGCGTGAACACCAGGTACGGTCCCAGCTGGCTCGATGCGACGCAGATTCTGGATGCTCGACTGTTTCGCGTAAGCGCGCAGTTCACTTTCTAGGCATGAGGGGGCCTGTCTCCAGCACAGAGGAGGAGAACCGTGAGAGCGCACCCAATCGGAGGGCTTCTGGGCCTCGCAGTCCTTGTCATGTTCTCCGCACCGTCGGCCTGGGCGCAGTCGGCGACCACCGGGGCCATCGCCGGAGTCGTGCGCGATGCGTCGGGAGCGGTGCTTCCCGGCGTCACCGTCGAAGCGTCGAGCCCGGCGCTCATCGAGAAGATCCGGGTCGGCGTCACGGACAGCCAGGGCAACTACAAGATCGTCGAGCTGCGCCCCGGCACGTACAAGGTGACGTTCACGCTGCCTGGCTTCGCCACGCTGGTCCGGGAAGGGATCACGCTGACCGCCGGCTTCACCGCAACGGCAAACGCCGACCTGCGGCTCGGCGGGATCGAGGAGACGATCACGGTGACGGGCGAGAACCCGCTCGTCGACGTGCAGAACGTGCGGACGCAGAACGTGCTCTCGCGCGACACGCTGGACGAGCTCCCTACCTTCAAATCATTGGGCGGGTTCACGGCGCTCACCCTCGGGGCGACGACCGGCGCCACGTCTCAGGACGTGGGCGGCAACAAGGGAGAGTCCGTGTTCCAGATGAGCATTCACGGTTCGCGCAACCAGGACCTGCGATGGAAGCAGGACGGAATGGACTGGGGCGCGAGCATCCTGGAAGGCTACATCCGGACCCATCGTCAGAACACCGTTGGCATCCAGGAAGTGGTGATCGAGGCAGGGGGGAGCGCCGAGAGCGAGACCGGCGGCGCCCAGATGAATTACATCCCCAGGGACGGCGGCAACGATTTCAGCCTGTACTCCTTCGCCAACTACACGAGCAGCGATCTGCAGGGGAACAATCTGACTCCCGAGCTTCGCAGCCGCGGCCTGCTCGACACGCCGGGCGTAAAGGAGATCTGGGATTACTCGGTGGGCGTGGGCGGGCCCGTGGTCCGGGATCGACTCTGGTTCTACCAGGGGAATCGGTGGTGGGGAGGGTCGGAGTTCATCCCCGGCGCGTACTTCAACAAGACCGTGGGGACCTTCGTCCATACGCCTGATCTGAGCCGCCCCGCGTACTCGAGCAATTGGGCAAAGGACTTCGGCTGGCGCCTGACGTGGCAGGCCGCAGCCAAGCACAAGTTCGGATACACGCACAACGTCCAGAGAAACTGCAACTGCATCAGCGCGACGAGCGCGACCACCGCGCCCGAAGCGTCGGTCAACTCGGACAACTACTGGAACCACGTCGTGCAGGGCACGTGGGTCTATCCCGCGACGACGCGCCTGTTGTTCGACGCCGGCGTCTCGTTCGGCCACTTCCCGCAGAGCTCGCATCTCGTCCTCGGCACGACGCCGCAGACGATTGGCGTACGCGAGCTGACCACCAACCTGCTCTACAACGCGCGCGCCAGCATCTCCGGTATCACGGACTACGGGGAGGACCGGCGCCGCGACAATCTGAATGGCCGTGCGTCGGTGTCGTACGTCACCGGCTCGCACGCGTTCAAGGCAGGCGTGCAGGCCCAGCAGGGTTTCGACGACGAGAACAGCTTTATCCCGAACGACCTCACCTACCAGTTTCGCAACGGCATCCCGGCGTCGCTCATCCAGTGGGCGTCGCCGTTCGTCTATCGCTCGCGGATTCGCAGTGTCGGGCTCTATGCGCAGGACCAGTGGACCATCCGGCGCATGACCGTCAACTACGGCCTGCGGTTCGACTATTTCAGGGGCTACACGCTGCCCGAGCACATTCCCGCGACGCAGTCGGTGCGTGCGCTGGTATGTCCCGGCCCGACCAATCCCCCGTGTGACGAGGCACAGGTACCGACAGGCCGCTTCGTCGGCGAACGCAGGTTCGACGGCGTCGACAACGTTCCGAACTTCAAGGATCTGTCGCCGCGACTGAGCGTGTCGTACGACCTGTTCGGCGACGGCAGGACGGCCCTCAAGGGCTCGTTCCATCGCTACGTTGCAGGGCTCGGCGTCGGCTTCCCGAACTCGGTGCACCCCGTGCTGGCGACAGTCTCCAGCGTCACCCGCACGTGGGACGACCTGAACCGGAATTTCGTGCCCGACTGCGACCTGTTGAACCCCGACACGCAGGATCTCTCCGCCGCGGGTGGCGACGTGTGCGGCCGCATCAACAATCTGGCGTTCGGCACACCGGTCGTCAATCGCACCTTCGCTCCGGAAGTCACCACCGGATTCGGCAACCGGCAGTACAACTGGCAGACGTCCGCGCTCGTGCAGCATCAGCTGCGCTCCCGGCTCGCCGTCCACGTGGGGTACTACCGCACCTGGTACGGCAATTTCACGGTCACCGACAACCTGTCGGTCACGCCTGGGGACTACGACCCCTTCTGCATCACCGCGCCCGTCGATCCGCGTCTTCCGACGAGCGGCACCGAGCTGTGCGGGTTCTTCAACCTGAAGCGGGCAACGTTCGGAAGCGTGCAGAACCTCGTTCGCCCGGCGTCGGATTTCGGAGAGCAGTCCGAGGTTTACAACGGCGTCGACATCGGGTTCGATGCGCGGTTCGGCGAGGGTGGTTTCCTCACGGGAGGCGTCAGCCTGTCCCGCACGACGACGAACTGCGTCGTCGTCGATTCGCCTGAAGAAGGCCGTCCCGGGTTCTGCGATATCCGTCCACCCTGGTCCGCCGGCACGCAGTTCAAGTTGAACGGCGTGTATCCATTGCCCTGGGGCATCGGCGCGAGCGCCGTGCTGCAGAACATGCCGGGCATCCCGGTGATGGCGAACTTCAACGCACCGAACGCGCTGATTGCTCCGTCCCTCGGCCGCAACCTCGCTGCGTGCCCGACCGCCACCGGACCGTGCACGGCGACTGCGTCGGTCGCGCTGATTCCGCCGCAGACGATGTTCGAGGATCGCCTGACGCAGCTCGACTTGCGCTTCAGCAAGGCGTTCCAGACCGGGCGCGGAAGGGTGCGTGCGCTCTTCGACGTCTACAACGTGTTCAACGCCAGCACCGTCCTGTCGGTGAACAACACCTACGGACCCACGTGGCTTCGGCCGCTGACGCTGCTCGCGCCGCGGCTGTTCAAGTTCGGTGCGGAGTTCACCTTCTGAGCGGGTGGACTGGGACGGGTCGAGAACATAACGGGAGATGTGAGATGAGGATCGCGGGTGTCGTGTCTCTGGTCTCTGCCGGGCTTGCGCTGGCGCTGTTCGTGGCCGCGGACGCGGGTCGAGCGCAGCAGGCAGGTGGAGAGGCCGTGCCGATCGACAGCGACGACATCGGCGGCGTCGTCACCAGCGCCAACGGGCCCGAAGCCGGCGTCTGGGTGATTGCGGAGACTCACGACCTGCCCACGGCATTCCGACGCATTGTCGTCACCGACGACGCGGGGCGGTATGTCGTTCCCGATTTGCCCGCGGCCAGCTATCGCGTGTGGGTACGTGGGTATGGGCTCGTGGATTCGAAACCGCAGGATGCCCGGCCGGGGCGGCACCTGAATCTGCAGGCCCTGATCGCGCCGGACGCGCGAGCGGCCGCGCAGTACTACCCGCCGAACTACTGGTGGTCGCTGATGAAAGTGCCGGACCCGAGCGAGTTCCCGGGCACCGGGCCGAGTGGCAACGGCATTCCCGCCACCATCCGTACGCAGGCGCAGTGGATCGGGCAGTTCAAGAACGGCTGCATGTCCTGCCATCAGATGGGCGACAAGGCGACACGTGAGATGCCGCCGGGGCTGGGAGAGTTCGACTCGCCGCTCGAGGCGTGGGATCGGCGGGTCCAGGCGGGGCAGATGGGAGGCATGATGAGCTCGTTCGTCAACGGGCTCGGACGTCAGCGCACTCTGCAGGCGCTCGCGGACTGGACGAATCGGGTCGCGGCGGGCGAGGTGCCTCCTGTTCCGCCGCGTCCGCGGGGCCTCGAGCGGAATGTCGTGATCAGCATGTGGGACTGGTCGGACCAGTACGCCTTCGTGCACGACACCGTCTCGACCGACAAGCGCAATCCGACGGTGAACGCCAACGGCCTCGTGTTCAGCGTCGGGCGGTTTCGCGCGCCCGACGTGATCTGGCTCGATCCCACCCGCCACACGACGGGGGCGCTCGCCGCACCCATCCGCGACCCTGACACGCCTTTCACGAATCCCCAGTCGATGAGCGTGCCGTCGCCGTACTGGGGCGAGGAGTTGATCTGGACCGGAAAGGCGAGCCTGCACAACCCGATGATGGACCACCGCGGACGCGTCTGGCTGACGCACAACTTCCGCAATCCCGCGGTCAATCCGGATTTCTGCCGTGCCGGATCGACACATCCGTCGGCGAAGCTGTTTCCGCTCGACGCCATCCGGCGCGAGCGGCGGCAACTGTCGGTGTACGACCCGGGGACCAAAGAGTTCAAGCTGATCGACACGTGCTTCGGCAACCACCATCTGCACTTCGCCGAGGATCGCGATCACACGCTGTGGACGAGCGGGGGCGACGGCGTGGCGGGTTGGGTCAACACGCGACTCTTCGACGAGACCGGCGATGCGGTGAAGGCGCAAGGCTGGACCGCGTTCATCCTCGACACCAACGGCAACGGGCGCCGCGACGAGTACGTCGAGCCCGACGAACCGGTCGACCCGACGAAGGACACGCGGGTTCGCGTGGATCCCTATGGCGTGATTCCCAGCCCGGTGGACGGTTCGATCTGGTACGCGGTCAACAACCGGTTCCCTGGTCCGATCGTGCGGCTCGATCCCGGCCGCAATCCGCCGGCGACCGCGCTGGCCGAGCTCTACGAGCCGCCGTTCGATGAATCGTCGGGGAAGTCCGGCTTCCTCTCGCGCGGGATCGACATCGATCGCAACGGCGTCGTGTGGACCGGGCTGGCCGGCAGCGGTCATCTGGCCAGCTTCGACCGCCGCAAGTGCAAGGTGCTCAGGGGGCCGACCGCGACCGGACAGCATTGTCCGGAGGGATGGACGCTGTATCGCGCGCCGGGTCCCGCGTTCAAGGGCTCGTCCGGCGACTACAGCACCGAGATGATCTACTACAACTGGGTCGATCAATTCGACGTCCTCGGCCTGGGCCGCAACGTGCCGATTGCCACGGGCACCGGGTCGGAGTCCCTCCTCGCGCTTCTGCCCGACAAAGCGGAATGGGTCGTGCTGCGCGTGCCCTATCCGATGGGGTTCTATCACCGCGGCGTCGACGGACGCATCGACGATCCCGCGGCCGGATGGAAGGGCAGGGGACTGTGGGCGAACTTCGGCCAGTACACGCCCTGGCACCAGGAAGGTGGCAAGGGCAGCACCAGCAAGGCTGTCAAGTTCCAGATGCGGCCGAACCCGCTTGCGAAGTAGCCACTAGCTGAAAACGGGTACGCACGACTACCACGCCGCAGGTACATCGCGATACACGACGTTGGGAATAGGCAATGCGCGACGCGGTCACTACACTGCCGCCGCTGGGCGAAGGACAACACATGACGAACGGACGAAGGGGGCGGGCCGGCTGGCTCGTCTTCGTGGCATCGCTGTCGTTCGTGCTGCTGACACAGACGCCGGTTGGCGGACAGAAGACCGGCGCACACGCATCGTCAGCGAAGACCAGCACGGTGCCCCGTACGCCGTGGGGCGATCCCGATTTTCAGGGCACGTGGGACTTCTCGACGATCACACCGATGCAGCGGTCGCCGGAGCTGGCCGGACGCGAGTTCCTCACCGCAGCCGAGGTGGCCGAGCTCGAGCAGCGCGCCCATTCGCGCCGTATCGAATCCGAGGCCAGGCCAAGACCGGGCGATGTGGGCAACTACAACCTGGGCTGGTGGTGGGAACCGAACGGGCGTCGGTGGGTTCCGACCCGGCGCGCCTCGCTCATCGTCGATCCCGCGGACGGCCGGATGCCGGCGCTGACGCAGGAAGGCGAGAAGCGGCGCAAGGCGCGCGAGGAGGCGCACCAACGTCTGGCCGGCCCCGAGGACCTTCCGCCCGAGGAGCGGTGCCTCGTCGGCGTCAACGCCGGCCCGCCGATGATCCCCGGACCGTACGGCAACACCGTTCAATTCCATCAGAGCCCCGGCTACGTCGTCATCGTCAACGAGATGGTTCATCACGCGCGCGTCGTGCCGGTGGACGGACGGCCGCACGTGTCGAGCGCCATTCGTCTGCAGATGGGGAACTCGCAAGGCAGATGGGAGGGCGACACGCTGGTCGTCGAGACGCGGAACCTGCGGAATCTGGGCAACGGACACATCGGGCCGACGGCGGTGCTCGACGAGAACCTTCATCTCATCGAGCGCTTCACGCGTCAGGACGACGACACGCTGATGTACGAGTTCACCATCAACGACCCGACGATCTTCGTCCGGCCGTGGACGGCGCAGATCCCGATGACGAAGATGGACGGCTTCGTCCTGGAATACGCGTGCCATGAGGGCAACTACGGAATGGTCAACATCCTGGCTGGTGCCCGCGCACGCGAACGGACCGCTGCAGCAGAGCGCGAGCCTTGAGAGGCCGCGGCACACGAGGATGCGATGGAGCGCCGGGACTTTCTGTTAGCGGCAACGTTGGCCTTTCCCCTGGTCGGCCCGGGCGCGGCGCTGTCTTTCGAGCAGGGGCCGGGCTCGAACGCCAGACCCCGCCAGGGGCACCACTACCTCGACACGCCGCTCTCGGTCCGCCGCAAGTTCGCCGGCCTTTACACACTCGTGAAGTACCGGCCCCACGGCGACGTGCCGCGGGGCCGGATCTACTACGACGTCGCGGGCCGCATGAGCGCGATGCTCGACCCACCCGGCCGCACGCTCCTGTCGTCGTCGCCCACTGTCGAGGAGTATCGCGAGTTCCTGCGGGGAATGATCGCCTACTACGGCAGGTACTCCGTCGACGAGAAGACCAGCCGCGTCATCCATCACGTGGAGGCGGCGTCGAATCCGATCTGGACCGGGACCGACCTTGTCCGGTGGTACGAGCGCAGGGGCGACGACTTGTTGATCAGAACCACTGAAGCCGTCAACGAAGCCAACGTGCTGACATGGCGGCGCATGCCGGACCAGTGAGCATGCGGCGTCGCTTCGAGAGGTTCGCGCTCGTCGTGCTCGTGGCGCTCGCCGGCGTGTCGTCAGCGGGTCTTGTGTCGCCTTCCGAGAAGGACACGCGCGATCGCATGTCGGTCTGGGAAGGCGTGTACACGGAAGAACAGGCCCGGCGTGGCGAAGCGACGTACCGGCAGGAGTGCTCGAGCTGCCACTATGACGACCTGCAGGGGCAGGGCTCGACGCCTCCGCTGGTGGGCGAGGCGTTCTTCTCGCGATGGGGCAGTCTGTCGATGGACGACATGCTCACGGCAATCCGAACCACGATGCCGCAGGGCGCGCCGGCGAGCCTGTCCAACCAGGCCTATGTGGACGTGATGGCCCACATGCTGAAGGTGAACGGGATACCGGCTGGTGATGTCGAGCTGTCCGACGACCGCGAGCGGCTGAAGCAGATCGTCGTCGGAAATCCCCCTGGCCGCGCGAACCAGCCATGAGTTGCCGTGTCTGGAAAGAGCGGCGCCGGTGGGCAGGCGTGGCGCTCGTCGGGGCTGTTGTCCTGGCGGCGCCGGCATCGTCCGCGAACGTTGGCACTGCCAACGGGCAGTGGGGCAGTTATGCCGGGGATAAGGCCTCCACGAAGTACTCCCCGCTCGATCAGATCGATCGCAACAACGCTCGCAATCTCCGAATCGCCTGGCGGCGGCCAGCCGTCGCCGACGAGCTTCGCGCGAAGCATCCCGGCCTGAAGTTCTCGAACGCGTTTCGCTCCACCCCGCTCATGGTTGGCGGCGTCATGTACGCCTCCAACGGCATCGGGCTGGTCGAGGCCTTCGATCCGGCGACGGGGAAGACGATCTGGATCCAGGAGCTGCCGGGAGAAGGCGACGACGTTCTCCGTGGATCGGCGAGCCGCGGCATCGCGTATTGGGCCGACGGCGAGCACGCGCGGATTCTCGCGGTACGCGGCCCGTATCTCATGGCCATCGACGCGAAAACCGGACGGTTGATCGACAGCTTTGGAGACGGCGGGAAGGTGGACCTTCGTCTCGGTCTCGCGGCCGGTCCGGTCGCCTACAGCTGGTCGTCAGGCCCGACGATCGTCAGAGACGTGGTGGCGGTCGGCGGCACCATGAGCGACAACCCCACGAGAAAAGAGTCGCATCGCGGGGACGTGCGCGCCTATGACGTGCGCACGGGCCGGCTCCGGTGGACCTTTCACGTTGTCCCGCAGGCTGGCGAGTACGGCGTCGAGACCTGGGAGAACGACTCATGGACGTACACCGGGCACGCCAACGCCTGGACGATGTTCAGTGCCGATGAGGAGCTGGGATATCTCTACGTGCCCCTGAGCTCGCCGACGAGCGACATGTACGGAGGCCACCGGCCTGGCGACAACCTTTTCAGCGACAGCATCGTGTGCCTCCGCGCCGACACGGGCGAGCGCGTGTGGCACTTCCAGACCGTCCATCACGATCTGTGGGACTACGATCTGCCGGCGGCGCCGATTCTCGGCGACATCACCGTCGGCGGCCGTCGCATCCGCGCCGCCATCCAGCTGACGAAGTCGGCCTTCGCGTTCGCTTTCGATCGCGTCACGGGCGCACCTGTCTGGCCAATCGAGGAGCGACGCGTCCCCGCATCGCACACGCCGGGCGAGCGAACCGCGCCCACGCAGCCGTTTCCCACCAAACCGGCTCCATTCGATCGTCAGGGCGTGTCGCTCGACGACCTGATCGACTTCACCCCCGAGTTGCGTGCCGAGGCCGAGGAGATTGCGAAGCGATACGTGCTCGGACCGATGTTCACGCCGCCGTCGATCAGGAGCACCGAGCCGGGCGGGACTCAGGGCACGCTCCAGCTTCCGGGATCCGTCGGCGGCGCCAACTGGGGCGGCGGCGCCTTCGATCCCGAGACGGGGATGCTCTACGTGCCCTCGGTCACGGGCGCCTTTGCCGCCGATCTGCTGCCGGGAGATCCGGAGCACACGAACCTGAGATACGTGCGGGGCCGCCGTCTGTTCGTCGAAGGACCTCGCGGACTGCCGCTCCTCAAGCCTCCCTACGGGCGGATCACCGCCATCGATCTCAACACCGGCGAGCACAAGTGGATGGTTCCGAACGGAGACGGTCCGCGTCACCATCCGGCCCTCCAGCACCTGCGGCTGCCGCCGCTCGGGCAGCCTGGCCGTGCCGCGCCGCTTCTCACCAGAACGCTGCTCTTCCTTGGCGAAGGAGATCCGATCAATGGCCGGACGCCGCCAGGCGGAGGCGGCAACAGGTTCCGCGCGCTCGACAAGTCATCGGGAGAGGTGGTCTGGGAATTCGAGCTGCCCGCGGGGACGACCGGCGCGCCGATGACCTACATGCACAAGGGCAAGCAGTACGTGGTGGTCGCCATCGGAGGGAACAGGCATCCTGCGGAGTTCGTGGCGTTCGCGCTGCCGGATTGAGCTGGCGTTCAGGAATCGCAGAGGGTCGTGATGAGGGGTTGGCGCACGTGGGGCTTGACGATCGTTCTCGGAGCATGTGTCTCCGGCGCCGCCGACGTGCACGCCCAGCGGGGCGCGCCGTCGACCGGCGAGTGGCCGACCTATGGGGGCGATCTCGGAAGCACCAAGTACTCGCCGCTGGCGCAAATCGACCGCAGCAACTTCAGCTCGCTGAAGGTGGCGTGGCGATGGCAGTCGCCGGACGGGTTTCTGAGCGTGACGACCGATGGAGGCGGCGAATGGTTCGCCGACTCGAAGCTCGTATTCGAGGAGCTGAATCGCCGCGATCCCAATAGGTGGCGTGACGGCGCGCCCCCCACGTTGTCGAATTTCAAGGCGACGCCGCTGATGGTTGACGGTGTTCTGTATCTAAATACGCCGACGTCGGTTGGCGCGGCGGTCGACGCGCGGACCGGGAAGACCATCTGGATTTACAACCCGAAGAGCTACGAGGAGGGCACGACGACGATGACGGCCCGCTGGAATCAGCGGGGCGTCGCCTACTGGTCGGATGGCAAGGACGCGCGCGTTTTCTGGGGGACCGGCAACGGGTACCTGGTGTGCGTCGAGGCGAAGACAGGCCGCCCGTGTCCTGGCTTCGGCGATCGCGGGCGCGTCGACCTGATGGCGGACATTCCGCGCGCGACGCGAGGAGAGCGGGACTGGATGAATCAGCTCCTCTACTCCGTGCAGTCGCCGCCGCTCGTTGCCGGGGACGTCGTGGTCACGCCCGTCTCGATCTCCTCGTTCAACAACCTGAAAGAACGGCCGCCGGCGTGGATGCGCGGGTTCGACGTGAGAACCGGCAAGACGCTCTGGACCTTCAAGACCATCCCGCCTCCCGGCGAATTCGGCAACGAGACCTGGAAGGACGGGTCGTGGCGCTACACGGGCAAGGTCGGCGTGTGGACGATGATGAGCGCCGACCTGGAGCTGGGCTACCTGTACTTGCCGATGAACACGGCCTCGCCCGATTACTACGGAGGGCACCGTCGCGGCAGCAATCTCTTCTCGGAAAGCCTCGTGTGCCTCGACCTGCGCACCGGTAAGCGCGTGTGGCACTTCCAGATGGTGCACCACGGGTTGTGGGACTACGACCTGCCGGCCGCGCCGAACCTCGTTGACATCACCGTGGGGGGCAGGCGGATCAAGGCCGTGGCCCAGGTGACCAAGCAGGGATTCACCTACGTGTTCGATCGCACCAACGGGGAGCCGGTGTGGCCTATCGAGGAGCGGCCCGTGCCTGTGGATACGGATCTCGAAGGCGAGGAGCCGTGGCCGACGCAACCGTTCCCGACCAGACCCGCGCCCTTCGAGTACCAGGGCCTGACGACCGACGACCTCGTGGACTTCACGCCCGAGCTGCGCAGGATGGCGATCGAAGCGGTCGCGCCGTTCCGCATCGGGCCGCTCTACACGCCGCAGACGATGCGCGGCACGCTGCAGCGGCCGGGAACGGGAGGAGGCGCCAACTGGTCTGGCGCCGCCGTGGATCCGGAGACGGGCATCCTCTACGTTCCTTCACGCAATTCCTTCAGCGTCCGCCAGTTCAGAAAGCCCGATCCCGGTGAGGGCGCCACGCTCCGCTACATCGAGGTGTTCGGGCGAGGTTCCCGGCAGCCGCGCATGCCGGGCGGTCTGCCCCTCTTCAAGCCGCCGTACTCGCGCATGACGGCGATCGATCTGAACACCGGTGAGCACGTGTGGATGCGGCCGATGGGAGACGGCAATCGCTTCCGCACTCACCCGGCGCTGAAGGGGCTGAACCTGCCGCCGCTCGGCGGCGACAGCGCGGCCGCGGGTCCGCTGCTGACGAAGACGCTGTTGATCTACCCCCTCACCGCCGGCGGCACTCACGATGGCCCCCGTCTCGTCGCGTTCGACAAGGCGACGGGTGAAGAACTGGGGTCGGTGGACTTGCCGGGCGGCGCAATCGGAACGCCGATGACCTACATGCTCGACGGCAAGCAGTACATCGCGCTGACCGGGGGGGGAAGCCCCGTGCCGGAGCTCATCGCCCTCACGCTGGAGTGACGGCCCGGAAGCGAAGTGCCCGAAACGCCGGCGACGTTGCGCATGCGACGCGCGGTGCGAGCCCCAAAAGGAGTGATTCCATGCAGGTACCGTTTCTCATCGAGCGAGCGCGGAAAGGCGCGAAAGGCACCATCATGGCGGCCGCCGTCGTGGCCCTGATCGCGCTCGGATGGTTTGGCCTGGCCGGAAATGTGTCGAGCGCTCAGCAGCCGCCATCCGGGCTCGAGGGGACGGCACGCCTGTCCGGAACCGTGTCGTCGCCGCGGCCGTTCTCCGCGGCGCGGGTGCTCATCCGCAACAGGGAGAAGCGGATGCTATACATGGTCTACACGAACGCCGGCCGGTATCGCGCGGTGGCGCTCTTCCCCGGGAAATACGAAGTGACGGTGAGGGCGAGTGGGCTGGTGTCCGCGACTCGAGAGTTGACGCTTCGGGCCGGCGACGCCCCGACGCTCGACCTGACGCTGCAGCCCGCGAACGACACCACTGTCGAGACCGGCATCGGGAGCGACGAGAGCTTTGCCGTGACGGCACGGGAGAGCGAAGTGTACGACAAGCTGTTCCCGCCCGGGCCGGGGCGCGACGTCCTGGAGCGGACCTGCATCAACTGCCATGGCGCGAACCGCATTGCCGGGATGCCCGCGCGTGCCGACGTGTGGGCACAGCGTATCGACAGGATGATGGGCCGCCATCTGTGGGATGCCGATTCATCCAACTACGCGTACGGAGCGCTCACGTTTCGAGACGCCTCGCGCGGAATCTCGCGCGCCGACAGGCAGCAGCTGATCGACTACCTCGCCGCGAACCTCGGGCCTGACAGGAAGCCCCGCCGGGTCCGGATGGAAGAAGTGATGCCGCTCGACGAAGCGCAGCTCGGCAAGGCGATGTACATCGAGTACTACCTGCCTGAGGATCCGCCGGGGGAAGGCGTGAACGCGCCCGAGTTCAAGAGCGTCGGCGGCATGTACGGCGGACGGCGCGTGGGGCAGGACGTTCGCTTCGACGATCAGGGAAACGTCTGGCTGGCCGAGCGTGGATTCCCGCACCGGCTCGTGAAGCTCGACCCGCGGACGGGCGAGATGACCGATTACGTGCTGCCCGATCCGAAGAACGGCATCCACGAAGTGCTGACCGATCCCACGGGAATGATCTGGCTGCCCGAACACCAGGGGGTACAGCCATCCAACGTGAAGCGGCTGCTCGGTTTCAACCCGCAGACGGGGAAGTGGGAGCGCCAGATTCCGATGGACCCGAACAACGTGGTCAGGAATCCGATCAAGTGGATGCAGTCGCTGGCGATGGACTCGAAGGGCAACATCTACGTCGGCTGGATCATGGGCGGGGCGCTGAGCAAGTGGGAACGCGCCACGAACCGGGTGTCGGTGTTCCCGATCCCGATGCACAACGCCATCCCCTACGGCGTCGTCGCGGACAGCAACGACAACATCTGGGTGGCGCTCTGGAATCTGGGTGGCGTGGCCAAGTTCGACACCATCACGAATCAGTGGACCATCTTCACGCCGCCGACCTACCCGGGCCACGTGCGACGGCCCAACGTGGACGCGAACAACAACATCTGGTTCGGCATCTACGCCGCCGGCAAGCGTCCTGGCAAGCTGGCGAAGCTCGATCAGACGACCGGCAGAATCACCGAGTACACGATACCGATGCAGAACGCGGAACCCTACGACGTCTCGCCGGATCCCTTCGGCAACATCTGGGCCGCCGACGCCGGCCAGGACGCGGCGCTGTGGAGGTTCGATCCGAGGACCCGGACGTTCACGTTCTATCCCAAGCCGCAGCGCGCGGCGGACACGCCGAAGATTCAGGTGACGCGCGAGGGGGCGGTCTGGTACTCACCGCGGGGCAGCCGCGACGCGCCGGGCATCGGGGTATTGTACCCCGACATGGACAAGATCGTCACGCTCGGCGCCTATTACCGGAACGGCGCGCCGGGCTATCCATTCCGGCACCGGCTGGCGGAAAGTCGATGACGCGCGTTCGTGTGACGGAGGAGCAATCATGAGCAGACAATCGGTCTCCGTCGGCGTCCTCTGTACGCTGTGTTTCCTGGCTGGAATGGCCGTGAGCTCGATCGTCGCCGCACAAGGGGCCGGCGCGCAGAGCGGCGCCGGGCGGCAGAGCGCGGGGCAGGCAGGTGGGCAGGGAGGCGGCATCCGCGCGCTGCAGCCGCCGACGCGCGCCCAGCACGGAAAGGCGATGTACTTCTCCATCGACGACATCAGGAAGAAGTTCGTCGACTCCAAGCAGCAGACACTGACGGCCACGCACCTGGCGTGGGATCCCTTCTATCGGTTCACCGTCATGACGCGCGCGTACTACGACCCGCCGCGAACGGGCCGCGTGTCGGGCGTCCCCATCCACTGGGACGATGCGGAGATGCACGAGAACAAGACGCAGATCTACATCATGGTGGACGGCACGGGCGTTGTGGCACTGGGCGGGGAGCCAGAGAAGCAGTCGGGGAACTCCACGACCGGCCAGCATTCCGGAGGGCCGCTCAAGGGCGCGACGCTCCAGCGGGTGAAGCCGGGAGACTGGATCGTCATCCCGCCGTACACATGGCATCAGGCGCAGCCCGACCCGGGGCAGACGATGGTCTACGGCATGTGCCACGTGGAGACGCGGAACACCATGCCCTGAGCGAAGGCGCGTGAATCACGTGACTCCGGCCGGGATGATGCGATGACACGAGGCACGAGGACCGCGATCGCCGCCGCGACGCTCATGGTCTCCGGCCTCGTCGTCGGCACTGTAGTGTCCGGCTTCAGCCGGACCCCTCACGCCGCCACCGTAGTGTCCGGCTTCAGCCGGACCTTTGCTCCGGTACTCGTTTCGAACCGAATCTCCGCTCAAACAAACGCGCGCACAGGTTCCCCCGGACCCAACGCCGACGTCTGCGCACCTCCGCCGTCCGACGCCGATCGAAAGACCGGCGCATCGTTCCCACCAGGCGAGTTTCCCGTGCAGCTTCCCGCCGTGTCGCTCTACGGCGTCCGGAACGATCTGCCCAATCCGTTCCGCGAGGGCGTGCACTGGGGGCAGCTCCCGGACGGAAGGGTGTGGGGATCGACGGCCGGCGTGTACGCGAGTCCCGATGGCAAATCGATCTGGGCGATCGACAGATGCGGCCAGTCCGGCGCCACCGGTTCGTCGTGTGCCGAGTCGCCGCTCGATCCCGTGCTTCGGTTCGATACGTCGGGCCGTCTGCTGCAGTCCTTCGGCCGCGGGCTCATCGTGAGCCCGCACAAGATTACCGTCGATCGCGAGGGCTTCGTCTGGGTGGCCGACAACGGGTCGGCGCCGGGCCGCGGGCATCAGGTGCTGAAGTTCAGCCCCGACGGCAGGCTGCTGCTGCGGCTCGGCAAGGCAGGAGTGGCCGGCCCGGGCCATGACGAATTCGATCAGCCGACGGCCGTTGCCGTGGCCCCCAACGGCGATATCTTCGTGGCCGACGGACACAACGGCGGCGGCACGGCCGTCGGCAACGCGCGGATCGTGAAGTTCGATCGCAACGGCCGGTTCCAGAGAACCTGGGGAAAGAAGGGCGTCGGTCCCGGGGAGCTCGACGCTCCTCACGATCTGGCGTTCGATTCACGGGGACGGTTGTTCGTCGCCGATCGCGCCAACAACCGCATCCAGATCTTCGATCAGGATGGCCGGTTCCTCGCGCAATGGTTCCAGTTCGGGCGGCCGAGCGGAATCTACATCGACGCGGCAACCGACACGCTGTATGTGGCCGATTCCGAGTCGCGGGACGGCCGCACGCGATCGCTGCCGCCGACCGGCTATGGCTACAACCCCGGGGTCAGGCGCGGTATCCGGATCGGCAGCGCCGCCGACGGCTCCGTGTCGTCGTTCATCCCCGATCCGTGTCCGTATCCCTATCGCGGTGCCTCGACCTTCGCTGAGGGCGTGACGGTGGATGCCGAGGGCAACGTCTACGGCGCCGACTTCCGCGGCACGATCAGGAAGTTCGTCCGCGCGCCTTAGACCGGCAGGGTTCTTCGAGTGGCTGCAGGGAATCCGGCCAGACGCGCGTTCACGTCCGCGATCGTCCTCGCGATTGTCATGCTCGGCGTGCAGGTTGCGCCGGCGCAGGGGCAGACGAACACCGGCGAGATCATCGGCGTGGTCAGGGATCCCTCGGGCGCCGTGCTGCCCGGGGCTCTCGTCACCGCGCGGTATCCCGCCGGCGGACTCGTGCTCGAGCGCACCACCGACGCGCAGGGGCGATTCTTCCTGCCGGCGCTGCGGATCGGGCCCTGGGAAATCACCGTCGTCGTCCCGGGCTTCATTCCGCGAACGCAGCAGGTGGCCGTTCGAATCGGCCAGACGGTGACGCTGGATGTCACGCTGCGTCTCGAGGCGCTGCAGGAGCAGGTGATCGTCGAACCGCTGACACCGTTCCTGCAGATCGGCACCGCGGAAATCAGCGATGTCATCGAGAATCGCGAGGTCGTGCAGATCCCGCTCAACGGGCGCCACTTCATCGCCCTCGCCCAGCTGAGCGACGCTGTCGTCATTCCGCCGGGCGGCACGCGAGGAGAGGCGCTCCAGCAGGCCGGGCCGCTGCCCAATGTGGGCGGTCAGCGCTCGGGCCACAACATCTATCTGCTCGACGGGGTCAAGGTCACCGACGAGCTGTTCAACAACCTCGTCATCAACCCCTCGGTCGAATCCATCGAGGAATTCAAGATTCAGAAGTCGATGTACCCCGCCGAGTTCGGCGGGAAGGCGTCGGCCCTCATCAACGTGGCGACCAGGGCCGGCTCCAATGTGTTCCGCGGCAGCCTGTTCGAGTTTCTTCGCCACGATGCGCTCGACGCGCCCAACTACTTTCACCCCGAGGGCGAGCCGATGCCTCCGCTCCGGCAGAATCAGTTCGGCGGCGCGCTCGGTGGCGCGCTCCGGCGAAGCCGGACGTTCTTCTTTGTCAGCGCCGAAGGCACGCGCATGAAGCGCTCGCTGACGCAGACATTCTCGGTGCCTTCGCTGGCCGTGCGCGCCGGCGATTTCGCCGGGCTGGGAGCGATCTGCGATCCGCTGACCATTCCGGCAACCGGCATCTGCACGCCGTTTCCGGAGAACCGGATCCCCATCGAGCGGATCGACCCGATTGCCTCCGCCTTCCTGCGCCACGTGCCGCCGCCGACCTCCGATGCCGCTCTCCAGAACCTGACCGCCGTAGAGACGCACGAGCGGCAGATCGATCAGGTGAGCCTCCGCGTCGATCACCGGATGGGCGATTCGAACACGCTGTTCACCCGGTTCAGCACGTTCGACGCCGACGAGGTGCAGCCGTTCGGCACCGGTGCGCTGCAGGAGGCGCTCGTGCCGGGTTTCGGGCGATCGCTGACGACGCGGGCGCGCAACCTGGCCGCAAGTCACCACCGCGTGGTGGGCGGCTCCATGCTGAACGAGATCCGGTTCGGGTGGATGTCGGTGCGCGGCGGCCAGGCGAGCCTGAACCGCGGCGTCGATTTCGCCGGTCAGTCCGGACTGCTGGGCGTCAGGCGCGATTCCCGCGACGTCGGCTTCCCGCAGATCTCCACCGGCGGGCTCTACGCGACGATGGGGGATCCGACGGTGTTCACGAGCCGCGACAACGCGCACGTCGAGCTGTTCGACAGCTTCCTCGTCGATCGCGGGGCGCATCGCGTCAAGTTCGGCGGGTATTACTTCCGTCTGCGGCTCAGGCCCGAACAGCCCGAGAATGCGCGCGGCGCGTTCACCTACACCGGCCAGTTCACCGGCAACGCGTTCGCCGACTTCCTGCTCGGCTATCCGGCGTCGGCGGTCTCGGGCATCGGGCGCGGTGACGAGGACGGCCGCACGCAGTGGCTGCACCTCTTCGTCCAGGACGACTGGAAGGCCCGCAGCAACCTGACGTTCAACGTCGGGCTGCGCTACGAGTTCAACCAGCACATGTACGACGCGAACAACCGGCTGTCGTCGATCGACCTCTCCGTCCCGGGCGGGCGGTTCGTGATCGCCAGCGACGACACGAAGGCGATCCATCCCAGTGCGGAGGCGCTCCTGCCGTTGATTCCTATTCCGTTTGTCACATCGGCGGAGGCGGGCTGGGGCCGGGGGCTGCTCAGGCCGAGCGCGGTGCGGCTGGCCCCGCGATTCGGTTTTGCCCTGGCGCTCAACGATTCACGCGCCGTGGTCCGCGGCGGCTACGGGGTGTTCCTGAACCAGTGGGCCTACAGCGTGCAGACCGCCTTCGCGCGCAACCTGCCGTTCTTCTTCACCAAGCAGGTGGACGTGCCGCTGGATCAGCGCGTGCCCGTGATGACCACGCGCGACATCCTGGCGCACGATGCCACGGGCACGATCGGCGCCAGCATCATGGACCACGACTACCGGGTCGAGTACAGCCAGACATGGAGCGGCGGGGTGCAGTATCAGCTCTCGAGGACCACGATGGCCGAGATCTCCTACATGGGCACGTGGACCGAGGGAGCCGACAACGCGACCGTGCGCAACGTGCCCGAGCCTGGGCCGGGACCGATTCAGCCTCGTCGTCCGATTCCGCAGCTCAGTCGCATCATGGCGATCCGCTTCGACGGCCGGTCGATCTATCACGGGCTGACGGTGAAGCTCGATCGGCGGCTGGCCGACGGGTTCGCCTACGACATCAGCTACACGCTGTCGCAGTCCAGGGATGATGCCTCGAGTCCGGGGCCGACCGAGGCGGAAGCGAACGTGCCGCAGAACGTGCGGCACATCTTCGACGAGACCGGCGAGTGGGCGCGTTCGAGCTTCGACCATCGCCACCAGTTCGTGGCCAGCGGGGTGTATCACCTGCCGCACTTCGGCGGCGCCGGGCGTGTGGCGCGGGCGCTGCTGGGCGGGTGGCGGGCGAACGCCGTGTTCAGCGCGCGATCGGGGGCGCCGTTCACGGTGAACCTGGCCGTGGACCGCGCGAACATCGGCGCCGGTCCGGCGCAGCGGCCCGACCAGGTGCGCGAGGCCAACCTGCCGGCGCACGAGCGCACGCCCGCGCGGTGGTTCGACACCGACGCGTTCGTGCTGCCCGCGCCGTTCAGTTTCGGCAGCGCGCGGCGGAACAGCGTGATCGGGCCCGGGTTCGCCAACCTCGACGCCGCGCTGGCGAAGACGTGGCCGCTAGCCGGGCGCTCCAGCCTGGAGTTCCGGTGGGAAGTGTTCAACGCATTGAACCGCGCCAATTTCGATCTGCCGAACCGGATTTTCGGGAGCCCCAACTTCGGCCGGATCTTCAGCGCTCGGCCGCCGCGGGAGATGCAGGTCGGTGTGCGGGTGGTGTTCTGATCCCGGCGGCCGAGCCGCACGGTGCAGCGCCGAATTCCATTCTTAATCCAGACTCGTGATGGGGCGGCAATGATGGCTCACCGCCGTGCCGCGTGGGATAATGGGAGTCTCTGCCGCCGGCAATCGAACCCGGCCCTGCTCGATCCTGATGCAGCTCGCGGCGGGGGAGTCGGGGCGTAGCGCAGCCTGGTAGCGCACCTGCCTTGGGCGCAGGGGGTCGCTGGTTCGAATCCAGTCGCCCCGACCACTTTCCGAGTTTATAGGTCACATATAGGTCACACGCTGTTGGGCGCCCGACGGTCGACCAAGTGTGACCCACGTCGGGTGCATTCCCCGCCTATCGCTGGGTTCACATGAAGAATCGGAACGTCGGCTGGACCCGGCCGGACTCCCCGACACACTTAAGGATGTCGCCGACGCGACGTGCCGCGCGGACCGTAATCGGCTCGCCACCGTCGAATTGCGTGTTGTTCCAATTCAGCTTGGACAGCGAGAGCATCTCGCGCGCGAGCTGGTCCACCGGCTTTTCCGCCCGGTAAGTCTTGAACTCAAGCGGGCGCGGGACGTACATGCCGGGATACGTCTCGAAAAAGTTCACGCTGCCCTTGAGGTACAGCAGGCCGCTGCCCGGCTGAAGTTCGACGAATGTGCCGCGCAGCGGCGGATAAGTGCCTTCGCGAAACAGGCGCGTAAACGAGCGCCGCACTGTGAGCAGTTCAACGGTATCGATCGAATGCTCCTGTGCCGCGGCGTCGAAACCGCGCGCTTCCTCGTCTACCACGCGCGACGTCTTATGAACGACGACGCGCGCAGGACTCGTTCGGTGCTCCTGTCGGTACACCTGGATTGCCTTCTTCAGCAGCGCGTGTGCGTGGGCCTCAGAGAGGTGAGGCGTCTTGTCGTCTTTGTCCAGTTGCGCCTGCCCGCCCTTGACGATGACGCCTTCGCCGCGCTCATTGAACACCTGCGCGACGCTCGTCAGCAGGCGGCTGCGATCGAGCGTGCGATAGAAGCTGACGCCGACAAAGCACGTCGTGAGTTCGGCGGCATCGCGCAGCACACGCCAGGGGATGCCGCCGGCCTTGTAGTACATGGCGGTGTGGATGTTCCACGCGCGCGTGGCTTCATCCTGCAGCGGCATAGACAGCGTCTTGTCGCCGCGCTTGCGCGCGGGCTGCTTCCCGGCATAGGTCTTCGGCCGCACCATCTGTATGGGCACGGCCAGGCGCATCGCCTCCGCCTTCAGCAAATCGTGAAAGCTGATGGTCGGAGCGTGGTGCGCATCGGCGGGCTCGCCACTCTCGTCGATCTCCTGCTCGTCGACATCAACGGAATCGCGTCGCTCGTCCACGGCCGCGAGCAGGTCGTGCGGCGGGACGCACACGAGAACCATCGGGCCACCCTGCTGCACTAGCTCCTCGGCGCGGTCGACGAAGATGGCGACGGACTGCCGCACGGTCTCGTCCCCCTCGCTATGAGCCAGCACGGCGTCAATCTCGCGCTGGCGGATGGCCGAGCACCAGCGATCGTGGAACACGAGCGTTGAGCGGAACGACGCTTCGGGCACGAAGCCCGGAAACTCCGGAAAGAGGTTCACAAGCTTGCTGTTCTTCGCCGGAATGAGATTGCGGCAGCGCTCAAGCCATTGCCTGATCGCGGCGATGGTTTCGTCGGTACCGACAAAACCGACCTTGAGCTGCGCCGGCGCTTTAGCGTCGCCGAGGTCGAGCGGACCGAAGCGCGTGATGCCGAATCGAACGTCGATATGCGTGCCGCCGTCGGCGAACTCGAGGTCCGGCTCCTCGAAAAAGTTGAACTTCATGATGTGAGGAGGTCGTCGAGGTCGGGCAGTTCAAGCGCATCCTTCTGCGCTTCGGCGGCCTGGCCGAACTCCGGATCGTCGGACAACCACTGCTTGTCATTGATGCCGACGGGGGCGTCGAACGTCAGCAGCTCGCCGAAACGGATCGGCGGCGGTGTGTTCGAGAATAGATCCGCCTTGGGGCGCAGATAATCGGCCCAAAACAGGATGCAGCTCAGGACGGCGCGGTTACCTTCCAGCTGCTTGATGCCCTTGAGGCGATCCTCGTGAAAGCGGTCAAGCTCGTAGCCGTCGCGGGTGAAGCGGTAGGTCGGGGTGATCTCCAGGTACCACTGGCCGTCGAACTGTCGGAACTGCCCGCGAAACGCCATGTGACGCCGCCACTCGAAAGTGCGGCCGTCCTTGGCGGTCTTGGAGAACTGTGAGATGACGGTAATCTTGCTGCGCCGTTTCAATGACTGGTACTGAAGTTTCTTCGTTTTGCCCACCAGGGCAAGACATTCTTCCTTCGACCAGTAGCGAACGCCCTCGCGCAGTTGCGCCCGCAGTGTTTGGTTCAGCAGCTGCACGAACAGCCGCTGGCGCTCCGGGTCGCTTGAGTCCGACCAGTCGGTTGTCGGGAAGTCCTCGACGGTCCCGGCCTCGCAGACAGCCGTCCACGGCTCCGCGCTCAAATCGTGAAACGAGATGAAGCGCTTGCCTTTGAGTACCCAGCCAGCGTCAGGGTCGCGATGGCCTTTTCGGAGGACCGCCCACACGTCGCTCGGCCACCGGCATTCAGTGTCAGCGAAATAAATTCGCTCCGGGAACGCCTCGACCCGCAGCAGGTTTGAATGCAGGCGTTCGGTCTTGCGCGGTGGAGCGAGATACAGGCCGGGCTTCGGTGCGGCGAGCGCGACGAGCTCCTTGAAGCTGTCCCTCGAGAAGCGCTGTTCCGCCTTCCTGAACGTGACCGTGGTGGGACTGCCAGGCGTCCAGCCCTTGAAGTAATCCTTCACCGAAAGCCACCACGCCTCCTTCGACGCGGGGTCCGACACAACGAGGATGACCGGCATGTTCCCAGCGAGCCAGTATTCGACATCCGCCGGCGTGCACCAGAAATCGAAGGTCGGTTTGGGATCGGCGCTGACGCCGCGCGCCGCCTTGCTCTGCGCGGCCAGAGTCAGGCCGAGCGCCCTGCCACTGCCCGGGTCGAACAGCTCGATGTAGCCGTCGATGCCGATCTCGTTTGGACCGCTTGGCGTCCAACGCGATTGCATGTCGAGGACGATGCCCTCGATGAGGTTCACGCCCTTCTGACCGGTGATGCCAGTCGCCGAGATGGTCTTCGGGCGGGAGCGGCGGCGTCTTCGCTTCTCGGCCATCAGCGATAGGAATTGGTTTGCCGCGGAAGCCGTCGTCGCAGCATCTGAAGCGTAGCAGAAGCGTAATCAGCGGCGAAGTCACACCGGTTCCGAACCACTGTGATCTCAGTCGGTAGCCGTAGTCAAGTTCAGTCTCTCCGCCAGGTTCCTGATGTGAACGTTGTTCCGCTGCTTTTGGAGACCCACGGTTGTGTACTTCTTCGCCGCGTCGTCGTTCTTGAGGCGGAGATGAAGCCATGCCAGCCTCGACAAATCTGTCGCATCAGCCTCCTCGAGTCTCGCCTCCATAAGGCGAACGATGCGCGAGGCCATCACTCGCTTCGCCTCGGCGTCGACCCCAGCCCCCGGCCCGGAGAACAAGGCATTCAGCCTGTTCGCTGCTGCGCTGATCGTCCCGAAGGTTGCGTCCGGCAGCTCGGCCAACTTGACGAGGGCGTGCGCCTCCTCGACTCGATCACCGGACCTCTCACACAGCCAAGCCAACTTCCGCCACGCCGCGACTTGGTCGCTCCCAGGAGGGGCATTCTCCAGGAACATCCGAACTGCTCTCTTGCCCGCGTCTACCCACCCAGGTTCGTTCATCTCCTCGTAGAGACGCGCAATGAGCAGCCACCCTTTCGGATAGCGTCTCGCCAGGAACTCCATCATCGGAACGTACTTCTCAAGGCTCTCGCCCGGCCTTGCGATACGCTCCGCAAGACGGCTAAACAGCCGCTCGATTCGTGGTGCAACGCCTACTCGAACGTCCGTCGTTTGCGCGGCGCCGAACTCGCGCAGCAGCTCCAAGTCGGCCTCAATCGCTGGCCCCATCGGACTGACGGCCAACTTTTGCCTGCCGAAGAGCGCCGCTGTCAGTGGAACCCCGAGAAACACAAGATTCTCGGTTTCACTCATGCGCTGTTCAATCAACGAGGCGCGCGTCAATTCCTGGATAGCTCCATCGACATCGATCTTCTCGTTCTCTGCGCGCAAGAGCACGGCCTCAAGAGCGACTTGAGCCACGAGCGATCGCCATCCGCACAGCGTCAAAAACACTCTTCGGCCTGCCGGACTTAGACCCGCATACGTCCGTTCAAACAGCGCCGTGAGTACGTCGTCCTTGGTTGCGAGAATTCGTTCTACCTTGACCGGCCGGCGAGCGTTGGCGATTTCGCCCAGCAAGATCTTGACGACGTAGGGGTGCCCCTCGGTCTCCCGAAACAGTTCCTGTCGGTAGCTCTGCGAAAGCAGTTCACTGATGCCAAGGCGCGCAGCGCTTGCCTTCACCAACACATCGTATTCGTCTTCCGTCATGCCCGACAGTTCGACCGGGTAATCGCCCTTAAACTCGCGTGTCCGGGTGGTAATTAAAATCTTGTTGGGAAGCCGAACGTACGTGTCTATCCAAGCGAAGGTCTCTGCAGGGACCCGAACAGTCTCGAAGTTGTCCATGACGACGAGAGTGGGCCCCGCGTTGTGCGTCTTCAGAAGGTTCCCGAAGTAGTCCACGGCCTTGAAGCCCTTCGACGTAGACTCTGCAGGAGAGAGCAGGCCCACAAGTTCTTTTGCCATATCAGCAATCGTCAGCACCTGAGGGCTTACAAGCTTCGGTCCCACTCCAAGCAGGTCGACGTCGCGCGCACTGAGCCACACGACTGTTAGGAATCTCTCGGTCTGAACCAATCGGTGCAATACGGCGAGCGCCAGTGATGTCTTCCCGATTCCGCCCCGGCCCGCAACAGTCACGATCGGGTGTCGGTCGTCGGCCAATAGATCGAACAGCTCGCTTTCGAAGTCCGGGCGGCTCACGTAGTCGGACGGCAATGGCGGCAGGTTTGTAAAAGCCTGTCCAATAACATCGAGCGCGCATCGACCTTGTGTCTCGCTCGCCGGCAACGGCGTTGCCGGACCGAGGTACGGTGTCGCATCGGCGTCGCGGACTTCGTTGGTGATGTACGAAATGGTCTCGAAGCGTTTGCCGTTGAAATTACCGTTTGGAAGGAGAAAGTCGCTGGCCTCGGCGTCGGTATGGAGAAGCTCGACACGAAGCGGAGCGAACTGGTCGCCAAGATTGATGTACACCCCATCGAGCATGTTCGCGGTCGTCGATGATTTCAGTGAAGCGAACGGCGCCGCACCACCAGGTGTGAGAGCGGTGACCCGGTATTTGCCTGAGAGATTTCTATGTAGATAGGCCCAAGACGCATTCAGCAACAGTGCATTACTCAGAATAGACGTCAACGACCGTTCGAGCCAGGTGCACAGTTGGCCGGCTGACGCTGCACTCAGCGCGCCATGGCCACGGGTCCGATTGCGGAGAGCGGTGAACAGCGCAAACCAGCGCCGACCATCGACCTTGACGGGGAGTTCGTCGTCCTCTGCTCCCAACATCGCGAGACAATCGTGAACAGCTTGAGCAGCATCGTGCTGCCAGGAACCCCGAGGCTGCCGCTCCGTGAGCTGTCTCTGTGCTTCCCGCGCCGGCTCAACCATGTGCTGCGACGTCGGCCCGGCGAGCACTTCGTCCAGCACAAGGACCCACTCGCCCAGACCGTCAGCTCGGACAAGCCTATGAAGCTGACGGTATCGATGACGCTCCCGATCGTCTGCGATGGTGGCAACGGCTGCAGCCACGGTCAGCTTCGTGACCAGTTCGCCGAGATACAAGAGCTCCATGAAGACCGCGGTATCGCCGTCACCCCGACTTCGTTCCACTCGTTCGAGCATTCTCGTAATCGGAAGCATCCCGGTCGGCATGGCGTGATTCGGAGACGTCAATAAGGGTAGTTTGTGGCAACGAACCCCGCGGCGCTTTCGCTACCGACGGCGTTCAGCAGATGCGTCGTCAGGCCAGGTTCCAGTTCTTTGAGGCGGAGAACGGCCGCAGTCGAATCGGCGCGACCGGCGACCGCCGCGTCGAGGTGCGCGAGCGCGAGGTTGACCGCTGCAGCATGCCGACGTTGATGGTCGCCGGTGTTAGCCGCTTTCTCTAGGGCAGCCCAGAGAGGGCTGGGGGCGGCCTCCCCGCAACTGTTGGCCTCTATCCGAAGTGCCCAACGCGCGGCCGACCATCTGACGTGTTCAGGCGCTCGAAAATCTTGCGCCAGCTCGCTCAGCGTGGCGCGGGCAGAGGCACTGCGATCGGGGTGCAGCAAGGCCAACGCCTTGCACCTGGCAAGCTCCACGTAAACGCTGCCGTGCAGGCCGAAGCCGCCCACGGTCTCCACCGCGGCTCGCATCCTCTCAGCCCTCTCGAATGCCGCACCATCGCCTGCAACGCCACTCAAGCGGTACCACTCAGCCAGCGGAAAAGATACGTCAGCGTAAAGCATGCTGTCGAAGTAAACGCGCGCCAGTTGCTCCTGCCGCTCCAGCGCCTCGCGAGGGTGCCCGGTCACCGCCCACAGCCGTGCCAGCGCGCCTTCGAGTCTGAGCTGCATCGGATGCGCATCCATGATGCTGGGCGATCGCGCGGCGGCAACCAGGGCCTCGAGTTGGTTCCACGCGGGGTTTCCCACATCCGCGAGGTGCTGGACAAGGTGTGCAACAAGTTGCGTGCGTAGTGCCGCGGGCCTGGCCAGGAGCCATGTGAGCGGTGGAACCGGCAGGGTACCGCCGTTCCACTCGTGCCGCTCGGCGACGCCTTGCGCGAAGGCGAGCTGGAAACGCTGGTCTTCTGTGAGATCCGGCCACTTCTCCAAGGCGCGTTTGGCCGCGGCGGCGATCGGCGACCAATCGACAAGCTCCCCGCGGCCCTGGAGGCAGAAACGAAAGAACCAGGCAGACAGCTCCTCTCGTCGGTCGGCATCTGTTCCCTCCTTGAGCAGAAGGTCGGAAAGTTGGTTGCCGAACACGACCTCAAGTGCCTGCGATGCGCTGGCAATACCGATGACATCAAGGCGTCCAGACGCCCAAGCGCGAGCGGCGTCCTGCTGATCGGCAGCAACCAGGAGCCGCCGAACTCGAGGCAAGCACGCGATGATCGCTTCGAGCTTCAACTCAAGTCCGTCAATGGGCTCGATGCGACCGTCTTCGGTAATCGCGCCTGACGCGACAAGATCGCCGGGAAGAGGAACGCGAAAGACCTTTGAGGCAAGAACCAGCAGGAACGCGATACCAAAAGACGGACCCCGAACCAGCCGGCAGGTTGGCGCGATTCCGCGTCCTGTGAAGTGCGATCCGAGTAAGCGCAGTATGGGAGCATGCGCATGCGCCGCGCTGACCGAGGTCCAAAGGAGAGGCACTGCGCGCGGCAGCGCCAGCGCAGCGGCATGCCAGGACTGCCGACAGGTATCCCCAAGATCGGCGTCGCCATTGTTCTGGCCTTCTCGTGCATCGATCAACCAGAGCAGCGCGCAGTTCTCTTCCACCGTGACGCCGGGAACGACGCCGATCTGAGGTTCAGGAGGAACCTGCAGGCCAGTTGCGGCGGAGGCGAGCTGAATGGCCGGAATCATTTCTTCGCTCGGCCAACACCATGGGCCGGGGCTAAGCGCAATGCGCAGCCGAGCGAGACCGGCCTCGTCGGCGACCCCGCGTTCCAGTTCGGGAAGCATAGGACTCAGGCTTGCGTTGAGGGCTCGCCCCACCAAGCGCCCGGGTTCTTCAGAGCGGCCCTGCGCGCCCGCTCGTCACCGCGCAGAACTCCAAGTGGGACAGACAGACGAACCAGATCGCCCTCTCTATCCAGGGCGGTGAGCGTGTGTCGTAGGTTGGCGGCCGCGCCGATCTCATCGAGGAGCACCAAGACACACTCGACGTCGTCCCGCCGATGACACAGATCCCGCCACTCTTCTTGCCAACGGCCAACGCTCGCGTCGACATCGCCAGCGACGAGCTCCACCAGATCGTGCAGAGCATCGACCTCAGCGATCGATTCCTGTTCGATGCTGCGTGTCTGCTGCTCATTGAGCGTTCGAACCCATCGTCGCGGTGCCGCAAGAACCGCGTTCACCGTTCCTGCGCCGAAATCCGTCATCCACACGCGAGCGTCAGATCCGGTCGCAGGCGCGGGCAACCGTGCAAGCATTCCTGCAGCAACGACACGACTCCATGAGTTGTGAGCTTGGGCCCTCTTGTCAATCTGGTTACGAAGCCAAGGGTCATTGAGCTCTCGCGTCCACTCCATGACGGGAGGTTCCAGGCGAGTCAACGGCGATAGCTCGATTGGCTTCAGAAGTTCCACAAGCTCCAACGCCTGCTCGGTGGCTCCAATTGCGAGCCCAGCATCTCCGGCGCGCACGATGACGCCGGCGAGCCTCTCAGCGTCGATGTAAACAGTCCCCGGGTCCTCGGGCGGTGTGTAGGTAGTTTCGCCAGGCTGATGCGATCCCCGAAGGGCGTAGAGCTGAATCGTCGCGTCCCTGGGAGCAGAGACCTTCACGACTCTCGATGGCGTCTGTGAGACCTCCACTTGGAAAGGACCGAGAGCGGGATCCTTCACAGTCGCGAACGGCACATTGACGAATCTCACCGCGAGCATCGCAGCAAACGTGGCTCTCGTCACGCCGGCTCCGAGAGCCTGGCTCGTGTCGGAAGTGGGCCATGACAGCTCGACCGGTTCGCCCAGTCGAAACTCGTTCAAGCCCAGCCGCTCCAGATCCTGTTGTACGGCAACCGTTGACATCATGAGCATCAGGCGGCTGTAGCACCGCCTCCTCGCGTACTAGGACGATCCTCGGCGCTGAAGCTGACTGACACACCAGCGCAGGTCTTCGGCTCGTTCGGTCGTCACGTGACCCTCCGCCACCAGGCTCTCGATGTACTCGACAAGACGTCGTCTGGCACGCGAGTGACGCTGGTGGACCGCGCTATGGGCCGTCACGTCATCCTTACCAGTCGCTTGCATGACGACCGTCTTGAAGTCCATCTCACCTGTTGCCAACAGGCGCATATGCTGAACTGCTTGCGTGAGGTCGCGGCCTGCGTCGGGCCGGAGCATACTTGCCGCTGCCGGCACAATCCGTTCATAGAACTCTCGTTGGGCCGATTGCCTCCGTGCGATCTCCTGAGACGCGATCGCCAGCTCCTCCGGCGAATCGACCGTTCCAGCGTCGAATCGAACAGACGTCCCTGCGGCGTCCAGCTGCTCGACGCGACCCTGCCGTCGCAGTTCATCGAGCATGACGTTACGCAGGCATTCCTTCAGAAAGCCCTTGACGCGCTGATCCGAGTCGCACGCGAGGGCTGCATTGCTCCTGTTTCCGCCAGTCATCAAGTTGCAGAACGCCTGGTTCACCGCGTCATCGGCCAGTTGCTCCGGAAATCCGCTTCGCCTTACGAGCCACTGAGCCAGCCGGCGCAGCTCTGGCAAGAGAACCGCCGCCGCCTCTTGGCGGGGATGGTCGATGGCGGGATCCCCGACCAGACAACCGAGCAACCGAAAGGCCTCGACGATCGTCATTCGCCGCCACTCCAACACCACTGCCAGGCCTGTTCACAGGCCCATCGACGGCGCGGCCAGCCAAGCGGCAGTATCGACTGGGGTACCACTGAACGATCAAGTGGCTTGGATGTGAGGGCGTACGCATCACCGCTGGCTGCGAGATGACTGCAAACGGGCGTTCCGCTTCGGACGACAAGACCGATGTCGTTGGTCAACTCGCCCTCCACTCCGACAAGTGGTGTTGCCAAGTCCCGGAGCGCACGCCTCCCACGATTTGCCGCGAAGTCAACCACGATGAACCGGACGCCCACATGACTATCGAACCGAGTGACTGCGGCAGGCATGATTCGGACTGAACTCTTCCACTTGGCGATGAGCGCAGACAGCTCCCGCGTGACATGGAGCGGGATGAGCTTTGCGCGAGCCTTGAGACCCGGATCGATCACGTGACGCTCAGAGAGGTCGAGTATCAGTTCATGTGATCCTCCTCGGTGCGTCAGGAGACTCGCACATCGATCGATCAAGACCTCCAGGAGCTTGAAGTACCGACGGTCACCAAGTTCTGATTCCGGAGATCCCGCCGCATCCGCCCGGACGGTCTCCGACGAACACACGAGCATTGCAAGTCCCGAATCTCCGCTCTCTTGCGCCCGCCGGGCCAGGCCTTCGGCGAAGTCCTTAACAGCGACACGAGCGCGACGAGCATGGGCGTGCAACGCCTCGAGCTCCACAGCGCACTCGCGGCGCAGGATGTCATCGAAGACGGCCAGCTCGCCCAGCTCGACGCTGCCTGCATCGTTCGTCGACAGACGCCGTCGAATCGCGCGATATGTCGCGGCATCCTCTCTCTCGAAGCGCTCGGCCACTCGGCGAACTGCGTCGCCGAGCCAGCGCATGTCCGGGTCAGGATGGCCTGGCGGAATTCGGCCGTCCGCGAGGACAAGGGCAATCCATGATGGGCTGTTCAAAAGCCGGGCGTGCCACGGCCACGGGAAGCCGGGAACAGCGGCTTCCAGCGATCGCCTCACCTCGCCGGGCTTCAGCCCAGGTACATCTTCGCTAACCAGGAGTCCCGCAAGAGCGACATCGTCTTCCGAGTCGGCGAAGCTGCCGGACTCATCGACATAGAGCGTCCATCGCTTGACTGTCTCTCGCTGTGCCAAAGCTTCTACCTCACGCGGCCAGCCTCGGGCCAGACGAGATCTCCTGTAGGCACCACAATGGGATCGACGCGCATGGGATTGCTGAGCGGCTGCATGAAATACACACGACCAGGCTCCACAGGCACGTCCGTGAAGATCTGACGCAGGCCGCTCCGGAACGTCTTGCGGTCAAGAGCGCGCATCACTTCATCCCGAGCCCCTTCAGTGCCGCGGTCAGCGGGTCCGAGTAGAAGACAGGGTCGACCTTGTCGACGACGTCCGCCGGCACGTCGAGCAAATTGCGCTTGTTCTCGATTGGGATCAGTGCTCGATGGCAGCCGTTCTCCATGCTGAGGCGAAGCGGCTCGTTGAGGGATCGCAAAGACTTGAGGTTGCCCTGAATCGACATGTCGCCGAGGATCACGAGCGCCGGAAGCGCTGAGCGCTTCTGGAGGGCAGCGTAGATGGCCACGAAGAATGCCACGCCGGCTTCGCAGGGGACTCGGTTCGCCAATAGGTCAATGGCCTCGACGTGGAAGTCCGTCGTGTCCATCAGCTGGCCAATGCCAAGCTCCTTCTTGTGCCCCTGAATGTAGGCGAATGCGCGTTGGAACGACTCACGCATCACGGTGTCAACGCCGCCCGCAATACGGAGCTTTCCAGTCCCTGCCGACGTACCGACTTCCAAGCGGTATAGCCCAACCTTGCCTTGATCATCGACGCACGCCGTGTAGACAGAGCCTGGCGCCAGCGGATCGGCGGCGATCAGGTCATGGCCGCCCTGCTCCGGCACACCGACGAACTTTTCCTCCATCGTTTCGCGAGTGATGTAGGAGAAAGATGTCTGGTGATACTCGAACGAGCCCATCTTCTTGAGCTGCTCTTTCACACGCCGGCGGCCTTCGAGGGCGAATTCGACAAGCTCGCCGAGGTCACTGCGTGTGTAGGATTCATCTGGATACAGCAACTTGATCAGCCCCGACACCGTTTTGCGGACAGCTTTCGCGTCTCTCGCGTTGAGATGACTACCAAGGGAAAAGTCGCGGTCGAGGGCCTCGGTGTAACCGTGCTTCCGGAGTTCCTTCAGCGCCTCTGCGAGGTAGTCCACCACAAAGCCGTATCGCTCCGTGAAGAACTCGTTCCGCATCTTGGGAATCTCCCAGCCCGGCAGATAGAAATGGATCCGATCCAGGAACGCCAGGTCTTCGCGGATCACATCTGGGAGGGGCATGAACAAGTGCGACGATCGAACCATCACATCCACCGGCTGGTTCGTGTTGCCGAACATGGCAATCGACGCGATACCGGACAGGACTTCCTTCCCTCGCGCGAACTGGCCAGACTCACAGTAGGTCTTGAGGGTCGTGATGACCTCCTTCGGCATTTTCTGGAGGTCGGCCACCTCGTCGAACGCGATGGAGTCCCACGTACCAACAAGGCCGATTTTGTTGGTCGCCATGTTGTAGAACAAGTTGGCGACGGTGGTGGGTCCAGTCAGCAGAATGACGTAGGGTGAGAGTTCCTGAAACGCGTAGGACTTGCCCGTCCCGCGTGGGCCGAGCTCGACGAGGTTGAACCGTGGCTCACACAGTGGAATGAGCCGGGCGAGAAAGAGCAGCTTCGTACGACGCTCGAATTGCGTGGGCTCCAGCCCGATGCTCCGAATCAGCAGATCGAGCCATTCATCGGCGCTGAAGCGACCACGCGCAGCCCGGTATTCGGCGAGATCGAAACTCGCCATCTGGACAGGCTTGAGCGACGTGATCCAGAACGGGCTGCGTGTGCCGCTCGTCTGGTCGTCGTACGCGTGTCGAAGCTCCACCTCCGCCCACACGCCGCCCATCAGCAGTCGATCGAAGTCACGGACGTATTGGTCGGGAAGATGGACGAAGCGGTGACCGAAGTTCACGAGCTCCGCCCAGTACTTGTCGTCCTCGGACAGATACCTGACCTTGACCTTGTCGATGAACGTGTGCTGGCCCTTCTCCCGCACGCGCGATTGGGCGCGTGTCGCCTCGTCCGGGCGGACGAAGTTGTCGGCAAGCGTGTTGTTGACGACCTTCAGGCCGGCTTCAATCGCGACCGGATCGTCCGTTGCGCAGTACCTGCCAAGCAGGTACTCCAGGACGTATACCGGCACGGTCGCGCCAACCTTGACCTTGCGCACCAGATCCTTGCGGACCACCTTGCCGGCAAGAGTCTCCGTGACCTTGGCATCGAGAACGGCTGTTGAGGCATCCATCTTCAGAATCCAGCGATCGATACCGGCAGCTCGCATGTGGCAAGAACGCGGTCCGTCTTTGCATCGATCAGGGCGACCGTGACCTGCTTGACCTGTTCATCGATATCGAGCATGAGCGTCACGGCGTTCGCGCGAATCCGCCGGCCTTGATCGTCCGCCCACGCCAATTCGACGAATCCTGTGGCGTCTTGAAAGCCGTAGGATGAGGCGACCGCACGTGAAATGGGAGCCTTGCCCGACCGAACTTCGAGCCGAACCGTGGGCGGCCTGTCGGCGAACAGCCCCGACATCTCTCCGGCAATCTGCACCGACAGGAATCTCGTAGAGACGGTGCGAGTGCCTGGCGTAAGGGTCCAGCTGATTGGGGCGGATGCCGCCTTTGCGGCTTTGACCGGCCGGACAACCCAGACCGGGATGATGATTTCCGCGGGTGACGCGCCACCGTGGAAGTAGGCAGCATGACCCCCCGGGACCTTGAACCCCTCCAAGCCGCGAGGCACGGCGACCTCGAAATCGCCATCGAGTCCCAGGGCGTCAGGCTTGAAACGAGCGACAGCCGGGGAGCCCGCTCCGCCCCGCCCGACCCACACGCGCCGGTGGAGATCGAGAGTCTGACCTCCCGGGGCGTCGATGGTGCTTGCAGTGTCGAGAATCTCGCCGAACAGGAAACCATGGTCGGAAGTGACGACGGCGGTACTCACGCCGAGGTCGAACAGGTACCGAAGACCGCGGCGGACCTGCACGAGGACGTCGTCCATGAGCCGCCGGGCCATCGGAATGTTGCCCTTCTCGCACAACCCATCGAGTTCGTCTGTGGCCGTCAGGACAATGAGCTGGGCGGCCTCGATCGCCTCTCGCGTTTTCTTCGGCGGCGGCAGGATGTCGCTGAGCCGCCCGACATACGTGGGAACTTCCAATGATCGGACCAGGTATTCCAGGCGCTCCTTCCGATCGCGCACGAGGGATCCACGCACTCGAACACCGAGGCGACCGGCCGCTATCGGCTCGAGTCTGAGTCCGTCTTCCGCGCCCGGGAGGAGGGCTGCCATCCCGACTTCTGTAATCGATGGCAATGTGCCGATGACCGGCTGCAGCTCACCGTCTACGCTGCTGTCGCTCTCGCTGAAGAGCTCGCGAGCCATTTCATAACGAAGTGCATCAACGAGGACGTACGCCGTCTTGCCTTCTCGGAGAGCCGGCGCAACGGACGCCCGAAATGTGTTGCGTTGGGTGCCGTAGCCCGGTACTGTTAGTCCGCTCCGTTCCAACGATGCCGTGAACATTTCGGCGACGAGACCTGCGGCCTCGGTGTATTGCTGACGGGCCCGTGCAACCAGCCGCTCGAAAGCCTCATGTTCGTCTGTCAACTCCATCTCACACCGGTGCACCCGCTGCTCCATCTGCCGATGCAGCATGTCGAGGACACACCACGGATCTTCGCCGTTAATGCCTTCGACGTAGCAACGCACGAGGGTAGACGCGTCGCCCGCCTGCCTCTTCGCGGCGAGCTGAACGGCGTCTGCCGCCAGAAGTAGTCTGGCGATGGCACCGTCGAGCGCCCATCGGCTGAGAAGCTCTGCATCAACGGAGGCCCAGAAACCCTCTTGGCGTGCTTCGATGATCCGAAGCGACTCGGCAGACGCACGTTCCGTCAGTACGTGTTCGAGGGCTGATTGCAGCCGCTCCTCCAGGCCGCGAAAAGCAACCGATTGGCGCAGCGCCTCGAAGTCGAACGGCACGTCATCGAGCCCCAACGCGGCCTCGGCCTCGTCGGCATGGTCCACGTACGACACTTGCAGGTCACGCCTGTTCCGCCAGGTCCGTACGAGGGCGAGGGCAGCATCACGATGAGCGCTGGTGCCCGGTTGTGGCAGTTCTCGTAGGGGCACCGGAAGGTACGCTCCACAGTCTTCCCGGAGCTCGGTGCCAAGCAGATATCTGGCGAATGCGCTGCGCAGATCCGGCAATGACGAATCGCGAGCTCGAAAGCCGTAAGCCAGTTCCAGGAGCGACCGAAGCTCGCGCTCGGCCTTCCGCTCGGCCAGCTTGCTGTCCAAACTCTCGTCGGCCAGGAACTTGAGGGCAATATCGGCAGCATTGGACGACTCGTAGATGACAGCCAGGACGCCCGTTGATGCCCCGCCGCGTTCGGCCAGCGCGTCGAGCTCGCTCAACGAGAGGAATCCGGCCTCGACCTGCTTGATCACCGCTTCGAGTGGTTCGGCGCCAATCCGGTCCGACAGGGCTGTCCGTGCCACGACGGCCAGTCTCGTGTTCCGCTGAACAGGCTGCTGACCGGGTTTCATCACCACGCCGGCGCTCGTCAACTCCACGAGCGGCCATCGGAGGCATTCTTCGTCCGCTGCAACATAGACAAGCAGGCGCGGCCGCTCTGCGGCCTTGAGGTACGACTCGACTCGCCGTCTTAACGCGAAGACACTCCCGTCGAAGGTCTCGACGGGAATGCCATCGCGCTCCAACGCCGGCACGATGTCCTCGTAGTGGCGTTCAGGATCAAACCACACCACGAGTCGGCACTCCTCGAGCTGACGCTTCACCCGGTCGAACACAACTGCCGAAACTGGTCCCATATCACTCGACAACGATGCGGACACCTTCGGCGACGAGCTTGAGCAGATGCTGTTTGACGTTATCGAGGAGACGCTCGACAGCGCCCTCGGAGTCGAGTGGCTCGTTGCTGAACTGGCCGAGTCGCACACGTTCGACCCGTTCCTTTGGCCTCGTCACCTCCTGGAGACGTGCGAGAATGGCCGCCTTGAGTGCAGGAACCGCCGCAACGTCAGATTCCAATTGGCCCAGCGTTGCACCGCACCGGCGGCATGAGGCGTTAGCCCCGCGTTCCATGTCTGCGCACAGGCGGGAGCGAAGCGGCGCCAACAGGGGAACCCGAACGTCCTCGGGCACCGCGTTCCAATCGGCATCCGCCTGAATCGCTTCGATCGCCTCCTCGACCGCAGAGCGCCTGGCATCGTGCAACGCGCGGTATTCCTGGTCGTAGGCGGCGTCCAGCCGACTGGTCAGATCGGCGATTAGCGGAAACGCCTCGTAAAAAGTGCTGCTGGTGACGAGCTCACTGAGACGGTCGGCCGTGTCGCTCAACGCTCCGTTCAGTCCCCGCGACCGAAGCGCCGGCCAGACCGATTGCAGGACGGCTCGCGAGTGTTCGATCAACGCAAGGCGATCCTGACCGAGCGCGTCGCGGATCTTACGAACGCGCGCAAACGTTTCCTTGAGGGACTTGCCCTGGCCCGCCAGGTCCCGGACACAGTCGTCGCTCGCGCTGTCGGCGATGTTCTGCAGCGTCGCGCTGAACTCCGCCAGCTCGTTCTCCACAGGCAGCTTGAATGCGCGGGCACTGGCGAGAATCGGTAAGAGCGTCTCCCGTTCCTGTACCGCGAGCTTCTTGAACGCTCCGGCAATGGCCCCCTCTTCGATCTCCACTTCCTGACCCGTCAGCTCTTCGAAACGCTCGGCAGCGGTCGTCAGGGCCTTCAATCCAATCGTTTCGCGAGGGGAGAACACCGAACTGCGGAAAGCCGCATTCGTCTCGAATGCGGCACGACTCAGAGCATCCTGATGGCCGCGAAACCTCCGGCCCTGATACGTAACTTCGACGGCACCGGCGCGGAGCAGCGCCGCGGCCACAAGCTGGATGACCTCCCGGTCCCACCCGTAGCCCAGACCGGAAAAGCGTCCCTCGATGTCCCGTCCCGTGACCCGCTCGCCATAGCGCGTCCGATCCTGGATGTAATTGAGAACTTCCCGAGCGATCGGCGCCGACTCGTTCATCACGTACTTGGCGCCCTCCTTCTTGACGAGGCCAAGTCCGTCCTGTCCCTCGTAAAAGAGCTGCGAGAGACCCGAGAGGTTGGCGGCTTTCAGGAGGTCTTCGGCTTCAGTTCCCTTCAGATGTCGAGCGCCCATCTCGAGCTTCGGATAGAGGCCGGGGACGATCACCTCGAACCATTGACGGAAGACCTCCGGCAGCGACTTGCCCAGGCTGGATCCGTCTCGTGGGACGCCCTGAAAGTAACCGGTGCCGGCGACTACGGCATCCGACAATTGGTCGCGGAGACGATTCTGATATCTCAGGACCTCGTTCTTCTCAGTCGCCAGGCACGTCGATTCGTCGGCTGTGATCTTGCCCTGACCTCTCAACAGCTCGTACCGATTGACCATGTGCCGCGATCGACAGAGCTCCTCGAGAAGGTTGCCAATCTCTGGCGTCAGCCCGGCGACCCAGAACGCCCGATCTCGCTGATCGTGCTGTCGACTACGGGTCTGAATGTCGTCCTTGACAGTTGCCAGCTCGTGGAGATCCGCTGTCACGAGATGCAAGGGGATTTGCCCATCCTCGATCGGGGTACCGTCGAGCGTGAGACCGACTCGTAGCGTCCGCAGCCCTTTGTACGAGTAGTTCCTTAGCGCGGGCTCCCCGAACAGTTCCGCGACAACCTCACGCAGCGATTCCTGCTTCTCCTTTGGCTTCGGGTCGTGCGATCGTCGCTGTGTCTCCCAGCTCTTCTCGCTGTCGGTCTGGAGCTTGTAGCCCTCCTCCGTCCGTCGAACGAACTTCGCCAGCCGCAACCTCTCGAGCGCCTCACGAACCTGAGGCAGCGGCGCCGGGGCATCCACCGAATCGACGAGCACACCAGCGAGGTTCTCCTCAGTACGCGGGAAACTGCGGACGAACTCGAGCAACGAAAGTGCCTTGGCAACCCGCGTTTCCCATGCACCGGGTCCGAACTGGGCGGCGATGTCGCTGATATCCTTCTGCTTCTCTGTTGACAGGTTCCCTTCCACCAGCTCGAAGACGAGATCCATCGTCACGAGCCTTCCGACGTCAGCTCGCGCCAGGTTTGTTCGATCCGACACGAGCATCTCGTACGCCTGCTTGATGATTGTGCGATTGCTCCCGCCGAGATGGCGCGGTGCTCCGGGCTGCAGCCGGACGCCGGACATGATCGAGATAGACAGATCGACGAAATGAGGCGGGTACGGATAAAACTCGACGAAGTCGCTCTCGCTGACCGTCGTACGGCCAGCCGGCCATTCGAGGTGGAGGTTGTGGTTCAACTGACCCTCGACCCGCTGATAGAGCGACTGGAGGGTCCTCTCTCCAGCCGGGTTCTTCCCGAGCACGCGTTTCGTGGCCACCTCACGGATGTCCGCGGGAGCCAGGTCGACCCGCAGAGGGAAGCGGTCCTGCAGCTTGGCGAGCTCCACCCGCTTCGAATCGATCGCGGCCACGACCTCGTCCAGTTTCTCCTGGGACGTCACGAGGACCCACACCGGTCCCGCCGCCTGCCTGGCCTTCACGCGGTTCTTGCTGGTCTTGCCGAACTCCTCGACCACCTTGCGCAGGTCCTCAATCCGCTCCGCGCTTCGGGCAACGTAGGCGCCAACCTCGTCGACCACGAACATGATCGTCTGGCCGGGACGCCGCCGGGCAGCCAGTTCAAACGTTCGCTCGACGAGGAGTGCCGGCGTGGCCTCGATCTGCTTCCCGGCCAACCCCCTCGCCCAGGAGTCGGCATTCGGATAAGTGCGAGGATCGAGGTCGTGAAGGATGGCGCTCGCCTCGTTCATCTTCTGCGCCATCTTCCGGCGCTTGCGCCAATCCCCGTACCGCGCCTCGAAGCGCCGGACGAACTCGTCGAGACGACCATCCGCTTCGAGGCTCTGTTCCAGCTCCGCGATGTCGAAGTCCTCGGCGTAGTCGAGAGCCCGGAGGAGCGAGCGGTACATGTAATGCGAGATGGAGACGCTGCCAGAACCCCCGCTCGCGCGGTCGGTCTGGACGTCGAACATCACGACTTCCGTCGCCACGTTCGCGTTGATCAGGTCAATCAGCGACTCGCACATGGGATCTTCGAGTCGCTCCTTGAACAGATCCGACGCCTGTCTTCCAAGAACAGTGCGATTGCCGACCACGTACCCGACGTTCTTGGCAAATGACGATTTCCCTGAGCCGAAGAAACCCGATATCCACACGCCCGTGCCTTCGTGTGGCTGCGCGCGGTACTCGGCGATGGCCTTGAAGAGATGCCGATAGTGCTCGCGGAGCCGATCCGTCGCGACGTACTCCGTCAGTTCCGTGAAGACGGAGTGCTCGTCGGCCTGATCGACCTTGACGATCTCTTCGATTTTTCCTTTCGAGAGATCGCGGGCAAGCAAGTCAGCAATCTTCTGCGGGGCGCTCATTCGTCGTCCTCTTGGTCCTCGGCATCGCGCAGGAGGGCGGCGTCCGATTCCATGTCACTGTCTTCCGTGGCAGCGCGCGCCGCCGCTTCGCGCAGTTCCTCGCGAAGACCGGGGAAGAACTCCCTGTCGAGGCCGTGAGCTAATGCGAGCGACCGATCTTCACGGCACTTGGCCGTCACCCGCTCGGGCCAGTAGCGCATAGCGATGTGCGCCCAGTCGTACTTGCCGTCCTCGAGGTCCTGCCAGAACGCCAGCAGCTCACTCACCGACTTTCCACCGCGCTTCTTCTTCCGCGGCCAGGGAATCAGGGCGTGCAAGGGCGCAGCGTTCAGCACGACGCCATCATCGAGATCGGGCGCCCAGCCGACCGTCTGGGCGCGATCGTTCTGGAGCCGGATGATTTGCTGAATGCGCGCCGCGAACTGCTCGAGGTCAGCCAGCAACTCGTCCAGCTCACCGAGCCGCTTCTCCTGCTGTCTGCTCAGCACTCGCTTCGAGCCATCCTGCGGCCTCAGCTCCGCGATTGCCTGTCTGACACGTTCGATCTTGCCGCCCAGGTACTTCGGACCCAAAAGCTTCGGCAGCGTGTCCCGGTCGAGGTGATGGTAGTACACCCAAGCGATGTACAGCCCGCGCGGCGACTGCAGCGGCCAATAGATCGGGGCATTGCGTCGGCTCTTCGAGTAGCGCTTGAAGTGGTCGTCCCAGAAGCCGCCGGCTCCCGTTCTGCGGAACCAGTCCCGGAGAGACGACACGCCGAGCAGCGTGCAGAGTTCCTGCTGCAACGCCCCGGACTGCTCCTTCCACAACAGGTCGAAGACCTGATCCACCCGGCGGACGATGTCGTCCTCATGCCCTTCGTCGTCGACGAGGATCCCGTCGGCGTCAACTGTGAGCGGGTAGCCTGCCGGAACGCGCCACTCGGGCAGCATTCCTGGCGAGTAGACGGGTAGTGGCTCGAAAGGATCGCGTAGTTCAGGAATCGGCCGTTCGCCTGTCGCTAGCCGCACGTCGAATCGGCCCACAGCCACGCCGACGGACCATGACACGACGTCTGCTGCCGCCTTTTGGGGAGGCAGCTGATGTGGCAAGCCCTTCACATCCCTTCCAAGCTCCTGATCTGCTGTCGCACGGTCTTGGTCGGAAAAGCCGTACAGCTGGTACAGCACCTCGTCGATCCGACAGGAATCCTCCCGAATCTGAACGCCCGCGCGAGATACGATCTGATTCCATGCGTCGAGTCGCTTCCGCACGGTGCCTTCCGACGAGCGCAAAACCGCGGGCAGGATGAAGACGTGTGAAGTCTCGTTCGTCGTATCAACATTCCTGTGCACGTCATGGATCCGGCGTGCCAGCTTTACGCACGTAGCCCTGTCCTGGGGCCCTGTTTCAGGGATCGGCAGGCGTTGCAGAACACCAGCCTCGAACGATCCCACGGCCATCTGTAAGTCGACCAACGACCGCCCGGGCTTGCTGTTTAGGAGCGCCAAAAGAAGAACGAGCTCCTCCTGATCTTCAGCGAAAATGGCTGGGCCTTTATGACTGAAGGCGCAGCCATTCGGCATGATTCGGACCGATAGCCCGGCCAAGGTCCGAGGCGTCCACGTCAGTCCTGGGCGAAAGTACAGGCGCTCATTCCGGATATACGCAGTCTCAAATATCCTGAGTTCGGCTCCCTCGTTCCACCAATTCACCACGAGATGCACATCACCGTGAAAAGGCGCGAAATCTCCGCCTTTGGCGAATGGAGCCCAGCGTCCGACCCGATCGTTGTCGGCGCGGACGACCGCATCCGGATCCACCTCCCACACCGCGCGGACGAAACGGAAGTCATCCGACGTCTGCAGGCCCACCCGAACGCGCCGCGAATCCGCTTCGAGCGGTTTGAGACGGCTGAAGATTCCACGGACATCGTCGGATGCCCAGTACCCGAACGTAGCGCCGGGCATCATCTTGAAGGTGTCTTGATGCACGCGATACGTCGCGGACCCCGAGCCTTCGCTCCTTGTTGCCGCGATTTCACCTGTGAGCGCATGCTCCTTGTCGTCCGCCTCGAGGAGCCTGAAGAAGATCGTCTCGCTCACGGCTTCAGCTCCCCGAAGATGTCGAGATAGGGCTGGTAGGCGAAGACACGGTTGCGAGCACCAAGTGAGATCTGGCGCAAGAGGCCGAGTCGAACAAAGTCTGCGACGAGCTGATTGGCAGCCGGGAAGCTTCGGCTGACGATCCGCCTCACGTACTCCACGGTCACCACCGGCTGTGCGAAGAGCGCGTCGAGCAGGACGTGCCCGGCGCCCGATCCGCGTGCCAACTTGTGAACGAGTGCTCGATTCGACTCGCGCAGGTGCTGAACCTGACGCGCTGTCTCGGTCCCTTCACGCGAGACGTCGCGCACGCCGCGCAGGAAGAACTGGACCCAGGCCTCGAACGCGCCCGCGTCGCGTACGGCCTGCAATCGTTCGTAGTACTCCTGTCGATGCTGCTTGAAGAAATGCGACAGATAGAGTGTCGGTCTCCGCAGCGCCTGGTGGGCGCAGAGGAAGAACGTAATCAGGAGACGCCCGATCCGGCCGTTGCCGTCGAGGAAGGGATGGATCGTCTCGAACTGCGCGTGGATGAGCGCCGTGCGAACCAGCAGCGGGATCGGACGCTCGTCGTGCAGAAAACGCTCGAAAGCCGCCAGTGCAGGCTCGACCTCCTGAGGCGGCGGCGGCACGAACGTCGCCTCGGCCAGCGTCCCCCCCGGCGGACCGATCCAGTTCTGCGAGCGGCGGAACTCGCCCGGGGCCAGGTGCTGTCCCCGCACACCCCTCAACAGCTCGGCGTGGATTTCCCGGATCAGGCGTAGCGACAACGGCAAGCTCGCGAGGCGCTCGAGGCCGAGATTCATCGCCCGCACGTAGTTCGAGACCTCAAGAACATCCTTGGCCTCCGCGACTGGCGCTCGGGCCTCGTGCTCGAGGAGGTCGACCAGCGATGCCTGCGTCCCTTCGATCTGAGACGAGAGCACGGCCTCCTTCCTGACATACATCCGGACGAAGAGGTCAGGATTCGGGAGGAACTCTGTGGCCGCATCCAGCCGGGCCAGCTCGCGGTCGGCCTCTGACAGGAGCGCGAGAAGCCCGTCGTCCAGGGCCACAGGAGGATCGGGCGGCAGCGGCGCGGGAATGAACGCACGGTACCCGCCAGGCTGGATGGCGTATCGACCAGCTCTGCCGTCAGACGCCGGGCTGGGTCGGCTATTCACGTTTGGTTTCACAAGCGCAGCCGTCGGGAGGCATATTAAACCATCTCGCCTCTGGCTTAAATACAGAGTGCCAACGTGCGTCCAGTGAAATCCGACGAAAACATGCCCCTTGCCGGGTCAGGGCCGGCAGGGAGCTGCTGGAGCCTTCCGGCGTTCGAGGACGTAGGCAGCGGTTTCCACCATCGCCGTGTCCAGGACGCCTCCGCCGAGGTCGGCGACGACATCGATGAACGTCCGGTCGAGAAGCACCTGCTCCCGCCAGGGTGTGAACGTCTTGAGGAAAAACCCCGTTCTCGACGTGATAGCGCCCAGCCGTCCGCGCTCGACGAGCCGGTCGATCCACCGCTCGACGAAGGCCGCGTACACATCGTTGCTGGTGCGCGGGTAGTTGTCGTCGATGTAGGGCTTGGATGCCTTGGTGGGCGCGCCGAACGGCGGATTCATCAGGACAACGTCGTACTGTTGACGCAGCACATCGATGAATCGCAGGACTCCGGCCCCATCGCGCGCGAAGATTCGACGATGGGCGCCTTCGGCGCCGTCTGCCCGTTCGGCGTAGCCCTCGATCAGTCGCTCGAGACGCTGCTCGAGTCGATGCCAGAACTCCTCGTCCGAAACATCCGCGCCATTGGGGTTCCCGCCCACATCGCCAAACAGGGCGGACATCGGCAGTCGTTCCCGGTCCGCCCGCCAGCGATCGTGCTGTTCGGCGATAAGCCGACCCACTTCACGCTCGGCCAGAAGTAGACTGCCCGCCTCGTCGGCCAGCGCGAGGTGGTCGCGCAGCCCGTCGAGGACTGCCGCATAAATGGCCTTGCCCTGTGCGGGCAGCTCGCGCGCCTGGAATTCCTCGAACACGTTGCCCGTGCCAGGCATCGGCTCTGCACACACCAGTCCGCTACGCTCGATGCGCACCTCGCGACTGCGCGACTTCGCCTTGAGGAAGAGCGTCAGCGATGCCAGCTGAATTGCTCGCCGATCGATATCGATGCCAAAGAGGTTGTGTTCGACGATGCAGGCAGGAATTCGCGCCTCGAAACTTTCGCAATCACGAAAGTCACGGTGGAGTGGCGGCCCGAGCTCAGGATCTTCCCAGGCTTCCCGATAGATAACCTCGAGCAGTTCGAATGCGTACAACAGGAAGTGACCGGAGCCGCATGCCGGATCGATGACGCGGATGTCTCGCGGATCTTTCTTCGGCCGTGGCTGTATCGGTTCGCCTGGGCGGATCACGAGCATGGAGCACTGATCCCGAAGCGCGGTGTCAGGCTTCATCTCGAGCCAGGTTCGCCCGAGTGCGTTGTCGGTGAGGAACCGCACGACGTAATGCGGTGTGTAGAACTGATTGCGGAACGCCATCTCCCAGGAATTGCGTGGCAGCGAGCTATCCTTTCGGGCCTGCTCCCGCAGTTCTTTTGGCGTGTAGTACTGGTATACCCAGCCGATCGCTTCCTCGTGCTCCCAAATGTCGGTCAGCTCTGGTGCATTGAGAGTCTTGATGACTTCGTCGAGTGTCTTCGGCCCAGGGAAGATGCGGCTCGCCAGATCGTCGGGGTCGAACAGCACGCCGATCTCTTCGTTCAGACCGCGGCACTGCTCCAGTAGAAAGTGACGGTACGCGGTGTCCTGCTGTCCCGATCTCCAGAGTGCCTCCTCATCGGGATGATCGGCCAGGTAGAACTTGAACCCGCGCGACTCGATGCCCCTGCCGACCGTCTCGCGCACGATCTTCCGGCTCGGATGCTCCATCAGCTTGAGCGCCACGAGCCGATTGAGGTGTGTGAAGGCCAGCGAACGGAGAACGGCGTCGAACGCGCTCGCGAAGTGTTCCCGGTCGTGCTTGGTTGTAGGTGGAGCCGGCAGGATTCGCTCGAGGAGCTCGCGAGTTTCCCGCGCGCGGGGATCACATTGGAGAGCCGGCAGCTTCGACGGCTGCTGAAAGGTGCCATCTCGCTGCACGCCGTACGTTCCAACCAGCCTGTCGGTGAGGTCGGTGGTCAGCACCTCACGCATCCGCTGCACGGCATTCCGCAGAGCATTCCGTGCCGCGTCGCTGAGCGCCATCAGCGGACCTCTCGCGAAGCGAGCAGTGTCATCATCGATTGATCCACGAGCTCGTTCAGGGCATGGCAGACGTGCTTGATCGTGTCCACGCCCTGCTCGGCCTGAGCGTACGAGATGGGCTGTTGATCGGCTTCGAGATCCGCCTGCGGCCGATCTGCTCGGTGGACGATGTCGTTCCGGCGCTTCACGGTGAGCTCGAGCGTCCTCACCAGCTCCTCCCTATCGCGACCGAGGTGTCCAGCGATCTGGTCCCACGGCTTCGAGAGGCCGAGGAGGGCCGCGACCACATGCACGCCTTTCCTGCCGGCCAGGTACTTGAAACTCGAGAGTCCCAACAACTTATTGGAGATATAGAGCGTCGCTTCCCGTTCGTCTCCCATCAGCCGGAGCACCTCGTCTACGCCGAACACCAACTCCTTGCAGTAGTCCCGCACGAATTCGTCCTGCGGGATGAACTCTCGGCCCTTGACCGCAATCACCGCCGGCAGATGTTGTCGAAGCAGGCCGGGCAGGAAGGCATCGAGACCCGTACAGCTCGCGACGATGGCCTGTCGGAGCAGGTGACCGAGCATCGACGACTTCAGATGCGACTTGGGAAGGTTGGCCCGCTCGCGAACCAGGCCGAGAAAAATCTCATTCTGGACCACCATCAGGTCTTCTGTTGCCGAGGCGCGAACCAGTTCTCGGAGCCGCTGTACGAACTCGCCTTCCGTCAGGATGGCGTCGCCACAGTCAAGAAGGCGATAGACCTGCAGCATCAGTGATGCTGGCCTGATGTTGTCGTCGAACGCTTGGATTGGTCGGAGAACAGACACGGTCTCCATCGTGTCAGCCGTAGATCTTGACCCGGTAGTTGGGAAATGGCTCGCGGTCGGGCAAGCCCATGAATCGAAGCGCGTTCGCACCGACGAGCTGTCCTGGGTAACAAAGCACGGTCGGAACGCGCGTGCGGCCCTGCATCTCGTCGAGGAGCTTGGACACGTGATACAGCGAAGGCGCAAGGGCGGCCGCGCGCATCAGGAAGCACAGCGATCGGGCAGGATCGAGCTCGGCGAGGCGTCCCGCCAGAAGGTCGGGCAGCGGCGTGAAGTCGGCGTCCGACAGGTATGTGTGCACCTGTCCCTGAGCGGCCTCGAAGCCTCGCTCGCGCTCGAGAGCGATCAGGGTATCAGCGCCTTCGTTTCGATCGATGGCCTCCCACAGCAGATCCGCCAGCGACACAGTCGCCACCGCGATGCCTGCGTTCTGCAGGCGCGTGCTCAGATGCCGAACTTCACGCCGGAGGTCCCACTCCTCTGCGGGGTCGTATCGGAGAATGGCAAAGGGGAGGTCGTCGTGGATTCGGAACCGAGGCGGGTTGGGCGGCAGCTCGCGCTCCAGCCATTCAATGCGCGATCTCAGCGAGCTCACTGGCGTACTCCTCGAGCGTCGCCGCTGGGAAGGCCACGCTCACGAGTGACCCGGCGGCTTGATAGGTCAACAGTCTACGCTGATGAGCTTCGGCAAAGAAGCGCTCAACCGCCAGATCCGTCAACAGGAACAACCGCCACGCCTCATCGTGCAGGAGGCCGCTCGCACGCACGCCCAGCTGAAACCGGACCATCGAGAGGAACGCGAACGTCTCGGTCGGCAGATACAGGGGCGCCAGACGCTTCTTCACCGTGCCCGACAGGAGACCGAAATCCCTCAGTGCCGCCAACAGGCCGCGCGCCACTTTGGTCGTCACTGTGGGAGTCCATCGTCGGCCTCCAAAGCGCGCCGCGGGCGCGGCGGTCAGGAAGCGGGTGGCATCGGCGATCGTGACGTCGAGGTGTCCTCGGCTGAACCTTTCGGCGAGAACCTCAGTGACGAAATCCCACAGGATCGGCTCGGCGGCGGCGGCCGCGTAATAGTGAATCGGCACGAGCGCCGACGCCGGCCAGCCGGCGCGCTCCAGGATAGCGACCGAGCGCCACAGGTTTGCCGGTCGCGAGCGAACGAACCTCGGGACGAACGTGCGCATGACGACATCGCGCAGGCGCGCCCGGCTCGGCGAGCCGATGCGGTTGGTCTCAGCGATGTGCTCAGCGACGTCCGGACGATCGGACCACTCCATCAACAGGTGTCGCATTTCCGGCAGAAGGGCGCCACCTTTCTGGAGTCTGCTCGTGTACGGGACTGCCTGAGGCGGCAACGCGGGCATCGGATCGCGATTCTATCGCGTAGAGCCGTCCTCATCATCGTCAGCGGTCGTCGGCTCAAGCTCACGCGGCCGCGCTCGACTTCGATTTCAGATTGAGAACGGTCGCTCCGCAGTCGCAACGAAGGGTTTCCGTCGCGCCCTTCTTGGGCTCGACGTAGAGCATGCCGCCGCACGTCCCGCACACAAAACACTGGAGGAGTTCTCGGAAGGCGTCGGCGATACGACCGAACTCCTCTGGTGTGAGATTGTTCCATTCGTTGTAGTGAACGCTCGGATTCAGCAGCGGCTGCTCGATCTGGGTTGCACGCCGGCACTCGTCGAAGCGGGAGAGACGCTCGTCTATCGCCTGGACGAGCGCGGTCTGGCCCCAAGAGTGAGCAGAAGACTTCGCCTTCTTGAGGACGTCGCCGAATCGTGACGTGACCGGTCCAAGCAGGTCTCCAAGATCGTGTCCATGATCGGGACGGAACTCCACCTTTGCTCGGAGCCGCCCGGCCAGATCGCCCATGATGCGTTCCAGGTACACGCGCAAGGTGTGAGCAGCACCGGGCACGTCACCACCGCGAAGGCAACCCTGGATATCCGCCCAGACGTCGGTGAAGTCCCAAGCATGTGGACCGTCTTCGACCGTCCACCGCCGAAACTCCCGAATGGCCGTCTTGTCGACGAGGCCCTCGGAGATCATATGGTGCAACCACACACGATCGTGGGTCGTAAAGACGAACTGCGTGTCTGGGAACTCCTTCTTCAGCAGTCGGCACACCTCGCGACGGTGACCTGCATCGATCGACATCAGCACGTCGTCGAGGACGGCGAGCCGAAACTGGGCGCCGAGCACCCGCCTCATGAGAGCCAGATAGAGGCAGAGTCCCATGCTGTCCTGGTGCCCCTCGCTGTGGTACGCCCCGGGAGGAAACAAGCCCTTGCCGTGGAAGTCCACCTCGAAACTCAGTTTCCCGAGCGAGGGAGTCAGCTTGCCCAGGAACTGGGCCTCGTCGTCATGATGCACGAGAGCGTAGTACCGGCTGAAATCCTTCTCTACCTCATGGTAGAGCGCCGTCAAAGTTGCCTTGCTGGCCTCGTCGAAATGATGGAGAACGGAGCTCGCAAGATCGGATCGGGTCTTCCAACGTTCGAGTTCTCGGCGGTTCGTGCGATACGCGTAGAAACGTTCTTGACACACGAGCAGATAGTCTCGCGCCGCCTCTTCAGCTGACGGGTCTGGCAACGCGGCAATCGCCGTCTTCAGCGCGCCGACAGACGCCGTAAACGCAGGCGGCGGCTGACGCCAGGGCTGCTCGAGCGTTGTAATCGTATGCGGCACCGATTCGCGGGAGGTCAGTCCTGAATGAAGCTCGGAAAGCGATCGCTCCCAGTCCAAGAGAGCTGCTGCGCACTGGGCGACGCCGAGCTGTTCCGCATGGCTTCGGACAACCCGCACCAGGCCCAGGTGAGCATGGATAAATGCCTGCATGCTCCTGCTCGCGACATCGATCTTCCGGCTGACCTCGTCCGCTGCATTTGCTGATTGCAGCTTCGTTTCGATGAGGGCGCGGAGTTCCTGGATCTGCCAAGGCGTATCGCACAGGGGGCAGGCGGGATCGTTCGCGAACTCGAGCCCGTGAGCGAGGAAGTCGCGACGTCGAAGGTAGTAGAGGAGCTTCGGATCATCGCGAAGGCGCGATAGGAGTTGGAGAAGCACGGACCTGCACGTGGCCTCCTCCTCCGTATCTGCTCTCTGGGCTTCGGCCTCCAGCTTGGAAAGATCGGCAATTGCCGTCGCCTTTCTGACACGAGGTGTGGCGCCGACGGCCTTATCGGCGGAAACGCCGCTCCTCAGGGACGTATCCTTCGTGATCTCTGAGAGGGGCTTGAGGCCCAGAATTGAGCGACGGTCGTTAACCGCCGCGAGCATTTGCGACCGGGTTAGTTCCGGAATCTTGAGGGCACTCAGAAGTTGGCTTTGTGCCTGCCCTACGATTCCTTCGAGCGTCTTGACGCCGCGCTTGCACTCGTTAGCGATCTTCGTCAGGGCCGCTCGCAGCACCTCCACGTCGTCGAGTCGAAGGAGCGACTGCACCTCCTTCGAGCGCTGGCCGGCCTCGGCGATGACATACTTCAGGATCTCGCGTCTCGAGAGCGCGAGTTCGGGATGCTCCGCGACTCTCGCCGCCAGCTCGAGAACCTGGGGATCATCGGCCGGCATGATAACCGGCTTGGTCGGCGCGTTGACGTGCCGTTCGATTGAGAAGCTTCGGTTCAACGACGGCGCGAACAGCTGGACACGCACCGAGGCCTCGTCTGGAAGATCTCGATAGTCGACGTGAGGGCCGTGACTCCTCAGGGAGATCCCTCCCGAGCCCCTCCCTCCCAAACGCGTGACGTTGCCGGTGAGCACGAACTCGATCGCATCGACGATGCCACTCTTGCCAGAGCCGTTGGGACCATGGATGGCGAAGTTCTTCCGGGCGAGGTTCAGGGTGAGATGTCGTATGCCCCGGAAGTTCTCGACGTGCAGGGTCTCAATTTGAATCACTCGACGTCCTCCGGTTCAAAGATGACGCGCTTGATGTGCTCTGGCCGAAGCTCACGCCGGCCCAACAGCTGCTGGAGTTCGAGGCTGGCGGGCTCCCGGAGCGTCTGGGAATCTCGTAGGCGCCGGATGAAATCATCGATGATGCGATCGAAGACCGGCTTCTGTGTCATAGCATCCCGTCGGCGGCGAACGCGCTACATGGACGTAGACGTGCGACCAAGCATCTTCTGACCGAAAAAGACGTTTGCGCGTCGGGGCGGCTCAGTCCACGTCGAGTGCATCTGCGAATGCTGCAGCGTCGTCATCGCGCAGGGAGGCTTCGCCCTCCGGGACGGCTGGCGCTGCGTCGGGCAGATTCGGTTCGACGCCGACAGCCTCAGGAAGCGCAAGGACTCGGGCTCGCTGTTCAACCTGAGCCAACGACTTTGGCTCCTTTGTCGCCTTGACGTGGAGTGCCTTCAGCTGTCTGGCGCTCGGGACCAGCCTGGACTGGAACGAGGCAGCAGCGTCGTTGTAAGCCTCGACGCTCCTGTCCAGACGACGCCCGAGGGTTACGAAGTGCTCGACCACGGTCGCAATTCGATCGTGCAGGTCCGCACCGATCGCAGCAATTTCCTCTGCACGTTCCGCGACCTGATGCTGGCGCCACCCGAACGCGACGGCGCGTAGCAGACCGATGAGGACGAGCGGGCCCGCGAGCACGACATCTCGCTTCACGGCGTCTTCCAGCAAACCTGTGTCGGCGGCCAACGCTTCGCTCAGCGCGGCTTCAACCGGGATGTACATGACCACGAAGTCGGGGCTTGGCTGGACCTGCGCCGCGTACCCCTTGGCACCGAGCAGTGTCACGTGCTGCCGAACGGCCGCGACGTGCTGTTCCATGTAGAACGCGTGCGCGTCGTCGTCATCGGCGGCGTGAGCGTCCAGGAACGCCTGCATGGGAGCCTTCGCATCGACGACGATGTTTCCGCCCCCTGGGAGATGGACGATGACGTCCGGTATCAGGCGGCCTTCCTGAGTCTCGAGTCGCGCCTGGAACGTATAATGTTGACCGTCGACGAGCCCCGCCAGCTCCAGCGAGCGCCGCAACTGGAGTTCGCCCCAGCGCCCGCGACTGCCTGAGTTCCGCAGCGACCGCGCGAGCTGCGACGTCTCCTTCTGAAGGGCGGGAACAAGCTCTGCCACCTGGCGAACCTGGGCGATGATCTCGGTTCGCGTTTCGATCCGGTTCTGCTCGGCGGTCCTGACGTCCGACTGCAGCTTGTCGAGCAAAGTGGCGACGGGCGCGACAATCTCTTGAATCGCCTTCTGCTTCCGCTCGAAATCGGCGGCAGCCAGATTCTGGAGCGCACCGAGCTTCTCCTGAGCGAGTCTGAGGAACGCCTCGTTGTTGGTGTTCAGAGCATCAGCGGCCATGGCCTTGACCGCAGCCTTGAACTGCTCCTCGGCCTGCTGGTAGACCTGCAGCCGGTCGATGTGAGCCTGGCGTTCCTGTTCGAGTGTCGTTTCAAGCCGAGTGACTTCGGCCTCGAGACTGGCGATGCGATCGCGGGCGGCGTCGCGCGCCCTCGTGATCTCTGCCAGCGTCGCCTTCATCTCGCCTTCGGCTTGACGCGCGGCGACCGTCCAGTCGTTATGGGCCTGTCGTTCCTGTTCGAGCGCGGTCATAACGCGGGCGAGATCCGACTGCAGCGTCGTGATGCGATCGCGAGCCTCTTCGCGGGCGCGTTCGGCCTCTGTGAGGGCGGTCTGGAGCCGGGCCAGTTCTCCGGATCGTTCGGCGGCGAGCCGCTCCAGGGACTCATGAAGGGCAACGACCCGCGCGCGCTCCTCGGAGAGGGTCGTCACCTTGGCAAGTGCCTCGTGGAGAGACGAACGGATCGCTGCGAGTTCAGCTTCCCGAGTGGAGATGATTCGGTTCTGATCTGCGAGCCTGGCCTCAAAGTCGGCGCGACTCCTCACCAGCTCGCCGGTGAGCGCCGTGACCTCGCGGGACTTCAGGAACCACACCAGAAAGCAACCCGCGGCTCCCGCGGCAACGATGGCAATCAGAAGTGTAATCATCTCGGGCATCCAGCAGCTCCCTCGGATTGGGCCTCGCGACTCTATGCGGCGCACGAACTCACGGCGGCGCCATCCTCAAGACGCGCCGGTCCGCGGGTCCTGACAGTTGTGAGCGAACGTCAGAAGTTGCCTGCAAACGCAAGGGCGTGAACGACGGTCCCGTCGAGCACCAAGGCTGCGCCCGCGAAGCCCCTGCCCTCAAATCTGATATCGGTGCCAAGACCGATGGCGGGGGATGTCTTGACCGCAGCCGAGGCGACCGCGTCGATGAATTCGCGGGGATCCTCCGTATATCCACCCGCGGTGCCTGAATCCAGAGCGTCAAGGCCGTAACCGCGAATCACCTTTGCGGCCTGCTTGCGCCAGGTGAGTGGCGAGTCGAACATCTCGAGCCCGACGACCCGCTGCCGAATTGCGAAGACAGCGCCGATCTGCATGGGTGCAGGAGGGAATGCCTTCACAAGATCCTCGAGCGCGGGCCGCAATCGCTCGTACATGGCCGCCGCGGCCTGCGTGTCGGAAGGCGCCTCCAGCCGTGCCGCTTTCTGAGCAATGTGCGCCCATACCGCATGCTGGTCGGCACGCCGCATCCCGTCAGCCGCCAGTGACTCGGTGACCTGTCCAAGCTTCATCGCCCGTGCCGAAGCGTAGTGAGTCCGCCCCGCTGGCGTGAACGTCTGGGAGCGGTATCGCCAGCGTCCGGCTTCGACGCATGTCACAGGGATATGGAGTGTCGAATGAGCGGCGATCAGAATCGTCAGGTTCACGATTCGATTCTGTTTGGCGCCAACAAGCTCCTCTCCGTCGAGGATGAGCACGGGGCGATCGGCCCGGTTCGTGACCCTCAGCTGACCGACCGAGCCTTCCTCGGTCACTTCCGTCACGTCGGCGAGCTGTGCGACGACGGCTTCGTCAAGCGTCAGGTAGCGCGGCTCCGCGAGGTCGCGAGCCAGCAGGGGGAACACCGAGAGGTCGTTCACGGTGGTCGGAGAGCCAAGTCCATAGCCTTGGAGGGCTTCGACGACGTTCATTCTGCATTCGCTCCAGATTCGGGCCGTTCCATCTGGAGAGAAGACGACGCTGCTCTTCTTTGCTGACAGTGCTGACAGAGCACAAGTCCACCACCGACATCGTCCAACCATTTCCAACTACTGCTCGATTGCCGTCAGGCTCTCCGAGTGGCGGGCACGACGCGCGACCGTCGCTCGTGATCCGTGATGCCCAAGTTCCGAGCGTTGTCTAAGAGCCGCGCAAGCTCATCTACGCGCGTCGTTGACCCCTGAAGGCTCGGTTGATAGAAGATCAGCGGCGCCCCTGCGAACCTCGGGAAGTGTGTCATGGTGCGGGTACGCGGTTCCTTCGTCGGTCGGATCGGCTTGGGTGTGGTTGCTGCTTGCCTCTGCTCACCTGCCTTCGCTCAAACAGCCGATCCTCACGCGATCGTCGCCGAAGCCGAGCGACTGGTCTGGCTGAAGGCGTGGACGAAGGCGGAGCCACTGTTCAGCGAAGCCGAACACGCCTTCGCGGCACGAGGTGACAGCCGGAACGCGCTGTACGCCGCAGTCAACGTGCTCCGTGGTCGGCTGCCGCGATTACCCGTGCCGGAGGTCTCGGAGCGCCTCGTCGAATACCTCGAGCATCCGCTGGTCAAGGCCGATGACCGATTGCGTCTGCGCACCTTGGTGATCAAGGGCGAGACGGACACGGATCTCGATCCGGTGCTCGCCGAGCAGTCCTGGCGCGAGGCGTTGGCCATCGCCGACCGCATCGGCGAGAAGGAATGGGCGAACCGAGCGCGCGGCGAACTCGGACTGCTCGCGTTCCTCCAGGGCAACGTCAACGCGGCCATCATCCAGCTCGGACAGGCCCTGAAGATCGCCGAGACGAACGGTGACACACCATCGCTCGTGCGGTGGCTCACCCTGTTCGGCCACGGGTACATGCAGCTCGGCCGAGCAGCCGAGGCCCTCGCCTTCTACGATCGCGCGCTGAAGATTGCCGGCACCGTTCCAGAGCTGCAGTTCCCCGTGATGACCTACTTGGGAAAGGGGGACGCACTCACGAAGCTCGGACGTCTGGACGAGGCGGAACAGCTGCTGACGAGGGCCATCAAGGTCGCCGCGGATCAGGATGCCTGGGGTTATCAGGCGGAGCTGACGATGATGCTCGCCGCCATCGCGCAGGCACGGAAACAACCTGCCGAAGCGGCGCGTCTGCTTGCGCACGCGAGCGACTTCGCTCATCGCGCGGGCGGCAATCGGATCGTGGCGCAGGTTGCGCTCGAACGTGGACGCCTCCTGCGTGGACAGCAGCGCCTAGCGGAAGGCTCGCAGGTTCTGGAAGAAGGCATCAGAGTGGCGCGGGCGATGCAGGAACGTTTGCTGCTGCCACGACTGCTCGCCGAGCTCGCCGAGCTGCGCGCCTCCCAGCGGCGCTACACGGACGCGGCGAATCTGCTGGAGGAAGCCACCGATCTCTTCGAGGGCTTTCTGGGCACTGCGAGCAGCCCCTGGGTCCAAGGGCGGATCATAAGCGGCGCGAATGACGTGTTCCTCGCTCGAATCCGCCTCGAAGGCGCCCGCGGCCCTGATGCGGCTCGCCTCTTTGCCGTTGTCGAACAGGCACGAGGGCGAACGCTCCTCGAACTCCTCCTGGGAACGCCGGCCGCCGATGTGCCGCCTCCAGCCGCTTTGAAGAGTGGCGAGCGCCGCGTCGCCGCGCTGCAGGTCCAGCTCTTTCAGGCGCGAAGCCGTGCTGAGCGAGCGCGTCTCCTCGACCAGATCTTCGTGGCCGAAGAACGCCTGGCTCCGCTCGCGACAGCATTCTTCGAGCGCACGAGGCGAACGACTGGACGCCGGGCCATCACGTTGCCCGACGTGCAGCGCGCGCTGCGAGGTGACGAACTGTTCGTCGAATTCGCGCTGGCCGAGCCGCGTTCGTACGCCCTCGTGGTGACCCGCGACGGTGCACGCGTTCAGGCTCTGGCCGGCCGAGGCACGATCGATGAACAACTGAAGGTGCTCATCGATCGAATCCGCGGCGACCAGCAGACGAGAGACCAGGCGCGAGCCCTTGCGGCAGTTCTGATTGGCTCGGTGCGCGAGCTCGCGAGCTACAAGCGCGTAATCATCAGCCCGGATGCTCAGCTCCACCATCTGCCCTTCGAGCTGCTGCCTCACGTGGACGGCCGTCGCCTTCTCGAAACGCACGTCGTCTCGTACGTCCCGTCAGGATCTGTGCTGGTGCTCCTGCGTGAGCGCCAAGGAGAGAATCTGCCGACACGATCCGCGCTCGCCGTGAGCGCGTCCCCAACGGAGCCCTTGCTCCCGTCGAATGGGTCTGCCGTCACGCGCAGCGTCTACGATCTCGACTTCAAGCAGTTGCGACCACTCCTCGCTGCCAACGACGAAGCACGCGCCGTGGGCTCGCTTCTCGGCGGAACGAATGCGACCGTGCTGCTCGGCGCAGCGGCGACCGAGCCGGCCATCAAGAAGCAGCCGCTGCACGAGTATCGCGTGCTGCACTTCGCGGTTCACGGGATTCCGAGTACCCGTTTCCCGGCGCGAGCTGCCCTGCTCGTGCAACCCGCCGACGGCGAAGACGGTCTTCTCCAGGCTCGCGAAATCCTGATGCTGCGACTCCGGGCCAGGCTCGTCACGCTGTCAGCCTGCGATACCGGCAGCGGGTCGCTCCAGGAACAGGAGGGCGTCGCGAGCCTGGTGCGCCCGTTTCTTGCGGCAGGCGCCCGTTCGGTCGTCGCAAACCTCTGGGCCGCCGACGACCAGTTCAGTCTTGCGCTCATGCGGGAGTTCTACGGTGCGTTGGCCACCGGCGCGGATGTTGGGGAGTCGCTTCGCCGCGCGAAGCTGCGGATACTCGAGCTGTTTGGACCTGACGTTGCGCCGAAGTTATGGAGCGGGGTACTCGTGTATGGCGATTCGGCGACAACGATCGCGAGCGGGGAGCAGCAGACCGGGTTGTGAGGAGCGGTGATGTCATTTCTCACCGAGAGTCAGCGGCGGACGGTGTTCGAGAACATCATCCGCCTGATCGATGCGCGGTTCATGGGCAAGGACCCGGACACGGCAAAGCTGCGGCAAAAGCACGAGAAGGCCGTCGTGACGAGTGATACGCCCGAAGCGTTCGAGCAGGCCGTCGACACCATGCTACGCGCCTTGGGTACGAGTCACACGGGCATGTTTCACGAGAGCCGCCCGCGCTCGACCGGGCGCATCGCAATGGCAGCGACGCTCACGAAGGCGGAGACTCCAGACGGGCTGCGGTGGATGTTTCAGGACGTGCATCCGGGCGGTGTCGCCGCGGCGGCGGGGATTGCCCCGGGAGACGTGCTGCTCGCGATCGGACAACAGGAGGTGACCCCGCCTACCGCGATTCCGTTCCGGCTCGGCGAGTCGTACGAGCTGACCGTCCGCAAGGCCGACGGATCGACGAGTCGGCCTACGTTGACCATCCCGGGCTCCAAAGAGAAGAAGCGACCGGTCGTCGTGCCCGATCAAGTTGTCACTGCGCGCAAGCTCGCGCCAGATGTCGGCTATATGCGGGTCAGCATGTTCCCTGGCGTTCTCGGGATGGACGTCGCTCGCGACATGAGCCGCGCGATTAGTGATCTCGCCTGCCCTCGGCTCGTCATCGACCTGCGCGGCAACACCGGCGGCGGCATCGGCTGCCTGCGGCTGATGAGCCACCTGTGCCCGGACCGTCGTGGCGTGGGCTACAGCGTCACACGCGCAATAGCGCGGAAGGGATACGCGAAGGAACGCCTGCCCCAGTTCGACCGGATCCCCTCGTCCAAGCTTGGTGTCCTTCCGCTGCTCTTTCGGTTTGCCGGCCGAGGGCGTTCGGTCGCGGTCTTCACCGAGGCCCTCGGCCACCAGAGGCACCATGGTCAGGTCGCGCTTCTCGTCAACGAACACTCGGCGAGCGCGGCGGAGATGGTGGCTGCGTTCGCGTCCGAGTACCGGTTGGCGACGCTCGTGGGCACCAAGACCGCGGGAAGGCTCGTCGCAACGAGCGCATTCAAGGTGGGCTTCGGGTATCGGCTCGTGCTCCCCGTAGCCGCGTACTACACTTGGCACGGCAATAATCTCGAAGGCCGCGGCGTATCCCCCGATGTTGAGACGCCTGTCTCGCCTGACGCGCTGTGGAACGGTCAAGACACTCAGCTTGAGCGGGCAATGCAGTGCTTTGAGAACGACCACCGCGTCGCAACAGCCTGACCAGTCGCTCGGTGGGCATCAATGGCCTCAGCATTGTCGATCGCTCTACCGGCACCCTGTTCCACCGGTAGAAAGGCCCCGTGCAGGTCCGAAGCCATGGCGCCACGAGGGGCCGGGGAGTGCTGGAGAGCCGCGGCGCCGCCGGGCGTAATCACGTGAAGTCCTGCCAACTTGGCCTTCTGGCTACGGATGAGGTATCCTTCTTGGTGGCGAGGAGGGCTTCCCGATGCACCGAGTGCTCCGGCTTCTTGCGGTCGTGCTCGCTTTGGCGGCAACCCCGAGCTACGCACAGAACCTGAAGGAAGAGGCTGCGATCAGGGCAGCTGTACCGTACGCAACTGTGGCTCGCGAGATCCCTGGGCTCACGATCGCCGATTACGAGGCGGCCGTGCGGGCCTTGGCACAACAGCGCGCCACGACGCGCACGCTCGAAACCCCTTTCCTTACCCCTCGACCCATGTCGAAGCCACAGCACTCGGCTCCGCCTTCGCTCGTGGGCGAAGATGGGACGTACCTTGGGACACTGTCGAACAATCCGTACGATCCCAACAGCATTAGCAATCCCTACGGCCGTTACGGAAATCCCTACAGCCCCGACAGTGTGAACAACCCCTACGGGAAGTTCGGCAGCCCTTACAGCCCTTACTCCGCTACCAATCCTTACGCGACCCAGGCCCCAAGGATCGTGAACCCGTACCTCGGGCGGCTGTCTGCGAACCCCTATGCTCCAGAAAGCGTTAGCAAGCCATTCGGGAAGTACGGCAGCCCATATAGCCCCTCCAGCATCACGAACCCGTACGGCCTGTACGGGAATCCGTTCAGCCCATCCTCAGTGGCGAATCCGCACGCGGTGTCGCCGATTGCACCTCTCGCGCCAATAAGTCCGCTGACACAACGATACCCGCGTGACTGAAACAAGAGTTGCGCCCGTTGGAAGGGGATTGGACAGGCTGCGATTGGCTGATTCGGGTCACCTAACCGGATCGCTCCGGAGTTCTTCTCAGCTCACGTGGTTGCCTCAGTTACCGCAGTTCTGCCGGAAACAGGCGCCAACTCTCGCCCTCGCGCCGTACCGCCACCTGGTAGCGACCTGCGGGAAGCGCGCTCACGTCGATCGTCGTCTCGATCGTGGCGGCGTAGTCCCGCATCTCCGCGACACCCCTGGCGGAAGCACGCGAGCGAAGATCGGCATCGAGCAACTGGACCTCGTACTCGCCGGGCAGAAAGCCGGGAGGGAGTTGAATCGCAACACGATCCGGACGGCGCGGAAGGAGCAGCGGCGGAAGCCCGGTCTGGTTTGAGTCGCTGCGCGTGACAGTGTACTTTCGGTAGTCCCAGTTCGCGCGTGCTTCCACGGAGGTTGCGCGCGCAGGTGTATCAGTCGCCGGCATCGTTCCTGTTTCTGGACGGGACCAGACGAACCATCCACCCGCTACGGCGAGAACAAGGACGGCGGCGGCGGCCACCGCCGGCCACCACCTGCGCGGCTCCTCGAATCCTTCGCGCCGTTCGCCAGCCGCCTGCTGAAGCGCGCGGACCTCGCGATAGCAGTCCGAACACTTGAAGACGTGGCGCCAGTCGGGATCGTCCAAGGGACGCTCACGACGCGCCAGCGCTTCGATCACATCCGCTGTCGGGCATCCCTCCCGCGACGGGTTGGGATACGCGCCTGCGAGCACGATGTCGATTTCATTCTCGGCGATGAACGCAGACGAGTCGGGGCGCTGGCGCGAGTTCGCCATCACGTTTTCCAGTATGAGCTGCGTCGGGTGACGATGAGTCTCGACCGGAGACGCCAGTATTTGGTTCAGGTCTTCGGCCAGGAGCTCCTGACGACACACGGTTCAGGAGTCTGTTCAGCTTGCGCTTGGCGCGCGAGAATACCATGTTCACCGCATCGGGTGAGCACCCACGCTTCTCGCCAATCTGGATCGCCGTATAGCCGGCAATCTTCGATTCGATCACGCGCCGCTGGTCTTCATTGAGTTTGTCGTGCACTTCCCGCAAGCGGACGGCGATCTCCATCTGTCGCGCCGTTCCCCATGTGGCGGGGAGTGTCGACAGTATCGCTTCACCAGCCTCGGCGCCGATCGTGTCGCGCTTCATCCGGTTGGCGTCGAGGAGCATCCACGATCGGCCGACGTTCAGCACGACCTTCCAGACGAACCGGTGCGAGCGGTCGTCAAGCCGGCGGCCGGTTCGCTGCTCCCATAGCGCAAGCCTCCGGCCGCCTTCTTCCAGGACCAGCGTGAGGAGAAATTCGTCGTTCTGTAGCGGTCGAAATTGCTTGCGCAGCTTCCGTATGCAACCGCGAAGCAGACGCTCGAATCGGGGATCGATCGGCTGACCCCGCTCATCGAGCAGATGTGGAATCTGCAGGCGCTCCATGAATCCTCCCGCGCACATCAACGGGCGGTCTTCCGCCCGCGTTGTGGAGCGACTGTCAGGCGACGCCCGCCGGTGGAGGATTCAACAGCGCGTTAGTTTTCGGTCCCGGACCGGGTTTGATCCGTTTAGAGGGCGCTGCAGGACAGCAGGCGTCCTCAGGCCGAAGGTCAGAGTTGAGTCAGTGTGGCGGCATCAACGCTGACACGTCTGATGCGTACTTGTTCGGAATGATCACCGGAAGTCCGAGACGTGTCAACCGTCGCAGACGCAGCCCAGCCGTAACGGTGACATTGGAGGTCTTCATGTCGGGCGAATCGATCATCGCGTGTGCACGACGGATTCGGATCATCGGGGTGGCGATCGCACTGCTGCTCGCGCCGAGCGTCGCCCTCGCGCAGCAGTCGCCGTGGGAGCGCGCAGCCAGCAATCTCGAACTCACGTTCACCGGACCGCTTGCCCGGTCGCTCGCCCTGGTCGCGATCGTCATAGGTGGACTGCTCTTCATGTTCGGTGAAAGTGGAGCGAAACGACAGATCAGCGGCATCGTGTTCGGCGGCGGGCTCGCGCTGTTCGCCGCGCAGTTCCTGACTTGGCTCTTCTGAACGTCTCCCGAGAGAGCTTGGCCTGACTGGAGCGGCATCATGACCGATCGACCGACGTTTCGTCCTGTCTACAAGGCGCTGCACCGCCCGCTGACAGTCTGCGGTGTGGATCGCCGACTGTTCTTCCTCGCGCTGATGCTCGGCGCAGCAACGTTCAATCTCTTCTACTCGTTCCTCGCTGGCCTGCTTACGTTCGGCAGTCTGTACGGCTTCGCGCTGTGGGCCACCCGCCGCGACCCGGCGATGCTGAGCATCGTGATCGCTTCATCCGGCGCGAAGCGTCGATACGACCCGGGCAAGCACGACCGCGTCGATCTGGAGATCCGGCCGTGACAAGGATCACGAGCATCACGCGGGAGTATCGCGAGGCCGGTGCGCTCAATCGCCTGCTCGCGCTGTGGGGCTTCGTCGACGAGACGACGTTCGTGACAAAAGCCGGACACGTCGGCGTGGTCTTCGGCGTCAAGGGCATTGATGCGGAAGCGTTGACCCACGCGCAGCGGCAGTCTTTCACGCACCGGATCGAGGCGGCGCTCCGGGGCCTCGACGAGCACTACCGCGTCTATCAGTACCTCGTCAAACAGACCACCCGTCCGTTCGTGTCGCAGCCATGCGAACAGCGAGTCGCGCACGAGGCGATTCAGCGGCGCACAGCGTTTCTGAACGGGCGGCGAGAGAGCTTGTACGACTTGGCGATTTACGTCGCGGTTCTGTACGAGCCGCCAACGCGCGTGCGAAACGGCGCCGGACTCGCTGCGCTCTGCCGGTCGCCGTGGGAGATGTTTGTTCGCAGTTTATCGAGATCGAGGACGGCGGCGATTATCGAAGCAGAGCTCGATCGCGCCATTGCCACGCTGCACCACAAGGCCGGAGCATTCGAGGCGCACCTGTCGGACTTCGGGGCGCGGCGCCTCTTGAAGCAGGATGCCTTCCGCTTCTTCCGACTGCTCGTCAACTACGACCTCGCCGTCGCTGACGCAGGTCGCTCCGCGCCCGGCACGTACCTCGACTACTTCGTTCCAGATTCCCCGGTCGAGTGCCACCGCGATCATCTGTTGGTGGGAAGCCGCCGCGTCAAAGTCCTGTCGATGAAGGAGCCGCCGGCGCAGACGTTTGCGCATGTGCTCGCGGATCTGTACGCCGTCCCCGGCGAGTTCATCGCGTGTCTGGAGTGGCAGCGAGTTGCCGGCGACCGCATGCGACGCGACATTCAGACGCGGCGGCGACACTTCTTCAACAAGCGAATCTCCATAGTCAACTACATCGCGCCAGAGACCCGGCCCGAAGAGATGCTGGTCGACGATTCGGCCAGCGCGACCGTCCGGCAGCTCGGCGACGCGTTGACCGAGATGGAGGTCAACGGCCACGCGTTCGGTAACTGCTCGCTGACGCTGGTGCTGCACGGCCTCGACGCCCGGGCGCTGGATCACCAGGCCGCCGAGGCCATGAAGGCGTTCGCGATTCATGACGGCGCCTTCTTCGAGGAGTCGTACAACCTCCTGAACGCCTGGCTGTCCATCATGCCGGGCAACGGCGCCCACAATCTGAGGCGCGTAGCACTGCTCGAAACGAACGCCGCGGACCTGAGTCTCGTGTTCACGTTTGACCAGGGTGAGCCGACGAGTCCGCATCTGCGCCGCGAGGCGCTCGCGATTTTCGAGACGCCGCACGGCACGCCGTACGCGTACAACCTCCATGTGCAGGACGTCGGCCACACCCTCGTGCTGGGCGCGACCGGCAGCGGCAAGAGCTTCCTGCTGAACTTTCTCATCACACATGGACAGAAGTACGAGCCTCTGACGGTCGTCCTCGACCTCGGCCACAGCTACCGCAAGCTCGCGGCCTTGCTCGAGGGCCGATATCTGGAAGTGGGGCTCCGGCAGATTGACGTGCGGATCAACCCGTTCGCTCAGGAACCGACGCCAGAGCGGCTGCACTTCCTGCACGCGTTCGTGCGGGTCCTGCTCGAAGGCGGCGACGGCTATCGGCTCAGCGACCTGGAGGACCGCGAGGTCTACGAGGCAGTCGAGAACCTGTACGTCCTCGATCGCGACCAGCGGCGGCTGTTCACGCTGGCGAACCTCCTTCCCCGTGCGCTTGCTGCCCGGTTGCAGAAGTGGATCGATGGAGGCCGCTATGCAGACCTCTTCGACAATGTCGAGGACACGCTGACGTTCGACCGCGTGCAGGTGTTTGACTTCGAGGCGATGAGGGCCTATCCAGCACTTCTCGAGCCGCTGCTCTTCTACGTGCTTCACCGCGTCACCGAGCGGATACAAGACCCAGAACAGGCTGCGACACTCAAGCTGTGCGTGATGGACGAAGCCTGGCGCTTTATTCAACACCCCACGCTCCGCAGCCACGTGCTGGAGGCGCTCAAGACGTGGCGCAAACGGAACGCGGCGATGATTCTCGCCACGCAGACGATCGACGACTTCGCATCCACCGACCTGCTGCGAACCGTCGTCGAAAGCTGCCCGACGAAGCTGCTGCTGGCCAACCCGGCACTGGACCGTCGGCAGTACGCAGACCTCTTCCAGATGAACGAGATGGAGCTGGACCTGCTGACCACCCTGATCCCAAGGCAACAGATTCTGCTTAAGCGTCCGGACCTGGCCAAGGTGCTCACGCTGAACGTCGATCCGAAGAGCTACTGGATCTACACGAACACGCCCATCGACAACGAACGTGTCACGGCCATGTTCCGGGAGTTTGGCTTCGAGGCAGGGCTCGATCGCCTCGCGGCTTCAGCGTGATTCGACCGGAGGTGTGACATGTGCGTTCGCGACTTCGTATGCGGGCTCGCGTTCGGATCGGCAATCGGTCTCACGATGCCACCAGTTGTCATGGCGCAGGCAGTTGGCGTTCGTGAAGTCTCCGCGTCCGAACGCAGTGTGATTCCACTTCAGACGAGGCTGCGCTACACGACGCTCGTCGTCCTCCCAGACGATGAGGAAATCGTCGACGTCATCTGCGGAGACAAGGACTGGTGGGTGATCAGCGCGACCCAGAACATCGCTCACGTGAAGCCGGCGAAGGAGGGCGCGAACACCAACCTGAACCTCGTGACCAACAGCGGCGCCGTGTACTCGTTCCTGCTCACCGAGAAGAACGGCACTGGGTCGCCGGACTTGAAGGTGTTCGTGAACGGCGACGCCAGCACGCCGCGCGGGAAGCCGAAGTACTACTCGGCGGCCCAGGTCGAGGCACTCGAGGCACAGCTAACCGAAGCGCGCGCCGCTGTCGACGGAGCGATGAAGCGGGCGAGCGAAGAGATCGCCTCGTTCAAACAGCTCTACCCGACGCGTCTCCAGTTTCCGTACGGCGCGGTCAAGTACGAAAAGCCATTCCTGGTTCGCTCGCTGTGGCACGACGGACAGTTCACGTACGTGAAGTCGGACGCAACGGAGCTGCCGGCGCTCTACGAGCTGAAGGACGGCAAGCCGAGCGTCGTGAACTTCCAGGTGCATAACGGGACGTACGTCGTGCCCAAGGTGATCGAGCGCGGGTACCTCTCGCTTGGCAGCGAACGCTTGGCGTTCGCGCAGCAGGAGCGGTGACGAGCCATGGCGGAGCAGACCAGCGCTCCCGTTCCTGCCCCGGTGACCGATCGGCGCCAGGTGCCTCGCGGTGTGCTTCCGCGCGGCTTTCAGACGTGGCTCATGGCGGCGCTCGCCCTCGGCATTGTGTTGATCGTGCTGTTAACGGGGCACCCGGAACCGCCCGCGCGGCCCACCGCCGCACCCGCGTCACCGGCGACGCCGAGTCCGGATCGCGTCCGCGACTATCAGGATCACCTGCGTACGGTAGAGGAACGCATGGCGCGTGAAGCACAGGCCGCGGCATCAAACCCGGTCATCGCGCCAAGGCAGGAGGTGGTGAGCGAGCGCGAGGTTCCGCGTGAGGACCCGATCGCCGCTGACCGCCGCCGCCGGGAGTACGAAAGCCTCTTCGCCAGCAACGTCGTCCTGAGTCGGCGCCCGGAAACGCAGCGTCCGGAGGCGTCGACGGGTGCTCGCGGCACGCAGCCGCCCATCGAGGGCTCGAGTCCATCGATCGATGACATCGCCGATGCCGTCGTGCGGGCCACGATGCGTAGCGGCGCCGCCACGACGGCGCCGCCGCCGCCGACCGAGCAGAGACCAGCGAACGGGGACACTGACGGCCGCACCGAATCAGGCCGCACGGACGCCAGCAGGCGCACACCGGCGCGGACTGATCGGATCAGCCCCGCCGGCCCGCTGCATCGCCTGCTCGAAGGAACCGTGATCGATACCGTCCTGGCGAATCGGTTGGACGGCGATGGCATCGCACCAGTGAACTGCCTCGTGACAAACCCTGTGTACTCGCACAGCGGCCAGCACGTCGTCATTCCGGCCGGCGCGAGAGTGCTCGGCGAGACCCGCGCCGTGCAGAACCTCGGCGAGACGCGCTTGGCGGTCGCATTTCACCGGCTGCTCATGCCCGATGGGCGCTCCTACAGTCTCGATCAATTTCTCGGTCTCAACCAGATTGGCGATGCCGGTCTCCGGGATCGCGTGAACCACCACTACTGGTCGACATTTGGGGCAGCGGGCGCGGTGGGCCTCATCACGGGCCTCGCGCAGTGGCTTGGGACGGCCGGATTTTCCGGCGGAAGCGGGGATCGCACGGTAATCATCGCCGGCGGCGCGACCGATGCAACCGCACAGGCGAGCTTGCAGGTAATGAATCGATTTCTGAATCGGCTGCCGACAATCACGATTCGAGAAGGGCACCGCGTGAAGGTCTATCTGACGAGCGATCTGGAGCTGCCCGCCTACGAGCCTCTGTCGGCGAGCCGCTTTTGAGGAGAACAGCCATGGCACTTCGAGGTCTTGTAGTCGGTCTCATCCTGGTGGCTTCGAGCGGCGTGCCCGCATCGGCGCAGATTGCCGTGATCGATGCTCCCAATCTCGCCCAGGCCATTCTCATCGCAAGACGCGCGCAACAGCACCTCACGGAACTGCAAGCGCAGTTCGAGACGATTCAGCGGATCGGGCGCAACCTGGGCAGCATGGAGGGCTATCGCACACCGCCGATCCCGCTGACCTCCCATGACGCTGCGCGCTTCGAATACGGCCGCCCGTGGATTCAAGCGTTCAACAGCGGAGACGCCGCAGGCGCTGCGTACTGGAGCACGACGCTGCCACTGGAGCGACCGAACGCCGCTCCCGCGCGGCTGAGTGGCGCCGCGCGTCGAGCATTCGAGCGACAGTACGCGACGGTTGAAATTACCGATTCCGTCGCCATGATGGGCGGTCATCAGGTGGGGTTGATGCGCGGGTACCACAGCCAACTCCAGCACGCAGTCCAGGCCCTTGAAGACGACGTGCTGAACGGGCTGCTGCGCTATCACGAGATGACGGCCATCCTCGACAAGGTGGCTGCCGGAGAGCTCTTGGCACGGCGACAGGACATGGCGACGAACCAACTCTTGTCGCACAGCCTGGAGCAGCTCCTCGCGAGAAGCAAGCGCCTGCGCGATACCGAGGCAGCGACGCTCAACATGCAGCTCGTGACCTGGCGCGACGGCGCGCACGCCAACCACGCGATGAGGGCGGGCATGGGCGACGCGCTGCGAACCTGGCGCCAGCCGTGAGCGATTTGGAGCAAGGATCATGATTAGCCAGAACGGTCATGAGTCGCGAGGCGGTTCGTCGTTTGGGTGGCGTGGCCTGCTCGCGACCATCACAGTCACGGCCCTGACAGCCCAGACGGCACAGGCTCAGCTCGCCGTCCACGATGTCGCGGTCACCGCCCGGAACGCGGCAACCGCAGTCGCCAAAGAGTACCTGGTGCGGGTGCAGGAGGAGCAGCACCGCAAGCTCCGGCGAATGGCGCAGCGTCTGAGCCTTTTCACGGACCTGAGAAAGTACGTGCTCGAAGAGCCGCCCCGCTGGCGCACGCACGGCGGCGACTACTTCTTCGCGCAGCCCTACAACGACGCGCTGATCTTTGGCGACGCCGGGGGGACGGCCTACCGGTCGCTCACCCACCCCCTGGTGACCACGGTTGATCGACTTACGCAGTTGTCGCCCGCGGCGCGGCGGACCATCGAATCGCGGCTCGCCACCGTCGGCCTCACGGATGCTGCCGCCATCGCCGCAACGCACGACACCGGACAGCTTCGTCTCAACGGTCGAAGGCGGGAGCTGCAGGCGATCGATGCGCTGGAGGGCCACGTGGTGGATCCGTCGAATGAGCAGAGCGCCACCGCGGTGCTCGACAAGATCAGCGGTGCGTCATTGATCGGCGCTCGGCAGCGCCAGGCGAGAATTCAGCTCCTCACGGGCGTGCTCGAGCAGCTATTGGTCGACAGTAAGCGTGCTCGTGACACCGAGGCCGCGGTGCTGGGGATGCAATTGACCGCGTGGCGAGAGAGGCGCGCCGCGAACGAGGCGTTCGTGGCCGGCACGGGCGATGCGCTGCGCAGGTGGAGGCAGCCGTAGAACGAGGAGCACTCAAATGCAGCCGTCGCTCAACTTGCTTCCAACCGTGCAACAGGCGATTGCGGACCTGCTCATGACCTATGAGCGGGAGTTCCTCCGCTTCGGCTACCGCCTGTTCGTCGCGTTTGCGGTCATCGTGATTTCGTGGCACGGCATCCGAATGATGTTCTCGCACGATGGACTCGGCGAGCAGATGTTCGACTTCGCGAAGCTTCTGCTGTTCGTCTCGTTCGGGTACGCGCTCATCGCCTTCTACGAAACGCCGCTGCCCGGCATTGGCGTCTCGTTCAGCAACCTGATCACGGATCAGGCGCATTACTTCCAGTCCGTCCTGGAGGCGAGGGCATTCGACAACATCTACCGGCATTTCGATGAGCTTTCGGACCACTTTCTGCAACCGGATGCTTGGTCGATCCTCGCCAACCTCATGTACTGGTCGGTGATGGTGCTCATCGCATTGGCGAAGGCCGTGTCCCTGGCAGTCATCGCGTTTGGGCTGATTGCGAGCGCGGTTTGTGCGTTGCTCGGGCCGATCTTCGTGCCGTTCTTCATCGTGCCGAAGCTCGACTGGCTGTTCTGGGGTTGGTTCAGGTCATTCATCCAGTACTCATTCGTTCCTGTCGTGGCGATTGCGTTCCTCATGATCTTTGAGCAGTTCGTGTACCGCTACGTGACGACGCTGCCGCCTTACATCACGCCGGCGGAGTACGGCGTGTACGGGCTGCAGGCTTTCGCAGTGGTCGCGACGTTCTGTGCAGGCATTCTCCTGGTGCCCTCCCTGACGCACTCGATCTTCTCGGGCTCCAGCGGCGAGAGCGCCTTGACGGATCGCATTCGGCTAGGTTCGTTCCTGCGGAGACGATAAGGACGACGCTCATGGCGAGACTACCGAGGTCATTCCGACGGCATTCTGACGAGGCTCCCCGCGTCGACATCTCCGAGCTCCTCGTCTTTGCCTTCGTCGTCGCTGCACTTCTGGGCCTCGGAACCGGTGTCCTATGGATTGGCTGGAACCTGTTCAAGATTCACGTTCTCGGCTGGGGGTCGTGACATGAGCGCGACGGTCGGCGACATCAACCCGAAGAGCGTCGAGCACGCGAAGCGGCAGTTCGTGGAGCTGTACGGCGCCGCCATCGTCTCGAACACGTACCTGAAAGTGGCGCTGGTGCTCGTCTCCCTGGTCGCCGTGGGGCTGGTCGGTCTGAACTATCGGACGGCCGCGCGTGCGGCTGAAGTGAAGCCCCTGGTCATACGGATCGACGACGTGGGGCGGGCCGAGGCGGTGCAGTACGACGCCACGCGCTATCAGCCGCAGGCGCCCGAGCTGCGCTACTTCCTGACGCAGTTCATCGTGAAGCACTTCAGCCGCGTCCGCGCGACCGTCCAGCGCGAGTACCCGGATTCGCTGTTCTTCCTCGCGCCGGCGCTGGCCGACGCTACCATCGCGTACGACCACCAGACACGGGCGATCGAGACGTTCCTCACGAACCCCTCCGCCGATGAAATCGATGTCGTCGTCCAGAACGTCAGCCTCAGCCAGCTTTCGACGCCGCCGTTCAAGGCTGCCGTCACGTTCCAGAAGTTCCTGTACTCGCCGGGCACGCGAACGGAACGCGGGCGTCAAACGCACGTGGCGCAGATCGATTTCGTCCTCAGAGAGCAGGTGCCGAACGAGTTCGTCCGAGTCAACCCTCTTGGTCTGCAGATCGAGTACTTCCGCGTCGACCAGGCGTTCGAGGAGCCCCAGCGATGATCGCGAACGTCGCCTTTCTCGCAGCGCTGACAGTGTTCCTTATCGCGGCCTGGCTGGCCGGCGAGCTGACCTTTCTCGCGCCGTACAAAGGCTTCCTGTTCCAGCGCCACGGCGACGTCATCGCGGGCGGCGCGTTGCTCCTGTTCCTGAATCTCTGCGCCATCTACTACAGCCTGGCGCGGTGGCTGTTCCTGCGCGACACCGGACGAAAGCTGCTGCACCTCGATCGCCAGCTCGCGACCCGCGACAGCGCCCTGGACGACGTGCGGCCGTTTCTCAAGCAGTAGGAGTGCCTAAGCATGTGGCGTGACGTGGATCCCCGTGACGCAGACCGCGACCGGCCGACTCTGAGCAGAGGCAGCCGTGCGGGGACCACAGGTCCTTCTGAACGCGACGCGACGAGCGATCCGCGAGAGGCGTTGACACGCGAGCTGAGCCTCCCGCGCGGGCCCGCCCGCGAGCGCGTCCGAATACGTGACCACGAGTATGAGCTCAGAGGATCCGAAGTGAGAACGCTCGCCGCAGCGGGAACGTTTCGGGTAGTGCCGTCAGCGGATCTGCGCGAGCAGTACCGCAGTGCAGGCATGCAGGATCGCGACCTCGCACGCCTCCGGCGGCAGGGCCTCGTCCGCACCATTCCCTATGTGGTCGGTCGGACACGGACAACGCTGGTCACCCTCACCGATCGAGGTCGAGAGGTGCTCGAAGAGAGCCGGCGAGTCCGCGGCAATCAGCACGGCCAGGCGTTCTATGCCGGGATCTCGAAGCCGCGCGAGCTGGCTCACGATACGCGGCTCTATCGCGCCTATCAGCAGGCAGCCGAGCGTCTGTCCGAGCGTGGCGCGCGCGTCCGCCGCGTCGTCCTCGAAGAGGAGCTGAAGCGCGACTATCAGCGGTTCCTCCAGGCGTCCAATCGCGGCCGGCGCGATTCAACGGGCCGGCCCGATCGCGCGGCAGAAGAGATCGAGCGCTGGGCGCGCGAGCGGCACCTGCCATACGTGGACGGCCACGTCGAGTTTCCGGATGTCCGCATCGAGTACGACGAGCGGGACGGCCGCCGGGGAGTCGAGGACGTGGAGGTCACGACGCCGCACTATCGAGGTGCACACGCGGCGGCGAAAGCGCGTGCCGGATTCGCGTGCTATCGCAGCGTTGGCGCTCGAGTCGGAGGCATGCGACTTGGGTTGGCGGCCGGTGGCCGGAGAGGCGGCCGTGGCTTCGACCCGCGCGTCGCCGAGGAATTCCTGCAGTGACGTTTGAGGAGCGCGCTGCCGCCTTGACGACCAAGGGATTCACGGACCGTCAGGCCCGATTCCTGGTGACGGTCATGCTGCATTCCGGCGTGTGCATGGACCGCCAGTACTGCGCGTTCGCCGGCATCCGCCACGGGCAGAAGACGAGCGATTTCTTCGATGGCCTGGTCAGGCTGCGCGCCGCCACCGTCTACCGCTGTGCCCATGGGCGAGCCCGGATTTTCCATGTGCACCGGCGCAGCCTGTACGAAGCCATCGGCGAGCCGGACAGCCGCCTTCGACGGCCGACCCCCATCGCGCGGGCCGTCGAGCGGCTGATGGTGCTCGATACCGTCCTCGCCAGCTCCGACATGACGTGGCTGGCGACCGAGCGCGACAAGCTTGCGCACTTCTCGCTCCTGCTCAAGTCGCGCGTCAACCGCGAGGAGCTTCCGCAGCTCACCTTCGGGAAGGGTGCAGCGAAGACCATCCGCTACTTCCCGGACAGGCAGCCGATCGGCGTGGCCGGGGACGGCCGGACGCACGTGTTCACCTATGTCGTCAACCGTGACGTGCCGGTGGATTTCCGCCCGTTTCTCCGCAGACATGCGGCGCTGCTCCGAGGTCTGCCGCGATGGACTGTACGGCTGATCGTGCCCAAGCACCTGCAGAAGGCAGTGGGCCTGTACGAAGGCGCCTGGCGCGAGGGAGCCCGCTGCGCCTTTCCACGGCAGACGAGCTGCGCTGGTACTTCGAGCAACGCCAGCGCCTCGCAGAGGGAGCGCCGCGATTAACCGGCCACGATGAAGCGCGGTATGCCCGAGCGCGCGACGCCTTCGGCGCACCTCGATATCGGGTGCTGTATCGGTCGTGGCTGCGACACGGCGCGTCGGCGCTCGACGACGTGGCGTCGCCGGTGCTGGCGGACGCGATTGCCCGCGGAACGGGTCGGCTGGAGACGTGCGAGTTGTCCCATCCCTATCTGCATCTCGCCCCCTTGGTGACGACGGGATGAGCGGCGGAAAGGGGGACAAAAGGGGGGACAAAAGCCGGGAGGTCAATTGTCCCCCTTGGGGGGACGGCGTTGTGAGGGGACAGGCGTGATTGGTGGAAGGATAAATCGCGAGATGGCGGGATGGAACGTCGAAGCAAGTCGTTGTGATGCTGCGGGATGCGGGCTCTGTGGTCAGGCGCAGTATGGGAATCCAGGCGGCGCCTTGTGCCGCCTGGCGGGCGGTGAGGCAGTCGCAGCGCGGAACGAGCGGGGGCGTGAGCGACCCCCCTCTTTGGCTCGCCGCCTGACCCACTCGCCTGATCGTGGGGGTCGCTCACGCCCCCGCCGGTGGGTCCGCCCGTCCCGTAACGAATGGCCTCGCGCTTCCCGCACCGCCCGGTCTTTCGACGCGCAACTTCTCAGAGCCCGCATCCCGAACGTGGATGGTCGCCGCCCGCCGCGAAGAGCGGTCGTTCCGCCGCCCGCGCGCCGGCACATTCCTTTCCGCATGGAGGAGACATGGCGCTGATCAAACCCCGCACGCGGGGAAAGCGGATGGTACGCCATCGCACGCGCCTCGATCACGAAACCAACGAGACGCTGTACGCGTACGCGCACTTCCTGGGTGAATCGACCGAGTACGTCCTCAACCAGTTGATCGACACGGTGCTCGCCAAAGACAAAGACTTCGTCCAATGGCGTGCCTCGCATTCGGAGTCGTATGTTCCGCATCCCACCGGCCGCGAGAAGGGCAAGCGACTGCGTTCAGCACAACCAAACGCGGGTTCTCCTCATCGCGCGGGAGATCCGTCGAGTGCTCACATGACACGACCCGAGACCGCCCCGTCACGATGATGCTGCGATCGATCCTCGAAGCGCGCGGTTTGGTGGCGATGGTCGTGGCCGCCGGCGTCGGGACGTGGGGGCTTCACGCGTATCCCGTGCGTCCCGACGAGGTGTTCCTGGCGCTCATTGAAGTGCGCAAGCCACTCGTGTTCCACGTGCTGGTGTACGGCTACGCGGCGCTGTGGTTCACGACGTCCTACTACGCGGCGTCCATCGTTGCCTCCCTCGTCACCATCGTCGTCTACCGGCGCGTGCCGTCGATGCGCTCCCGCCCGCTGCCGCCGTATCCCCGCCCCGAGAAGCGGCCCACGCCCATGCTCGTGCTGGGCGAGACGCATCACCACACGACGCCTGGACCCGCACCGCAGCCGACGTGGCTGACGATCCCGCAGCGGGGCCTCTACACGGGCGTCATGGTGCTGGGCGCTGTCGGGACGGGGAAGACGTCAGCCTGCATGTATCCGTACGTCGAACAGCTCCTTCGGTGGCGAAGCGACGATCCGCAATGGAAGATTGGCGGCCTCATCCTGGAGGTGAAGGGCGACTTCTGCGGTCAGGTTCGATCGATGCTGTCGCGCACTGGACGGGCCGATGACTACCTCGAAATCGGACTCGACACCGGTGTCTGCTACAACCCGCTGCACAACGATCTCGATCCGTATGCTGTCGCGTACGCCGTCGCCACGCTGTTGAACAACCTGTTCGGACGATCGAAGGAGCCGTTCTGGCAGCAGGCGTACACAGACTTGCTCAAGTTCGTGATCCTCCTGCGCCGGATCACGGACGGGTACACCACCTTCTCCGAGGTCTACCAGTACATCCTGGACGACGGGCAGATTCAGCGGGACATCGATCGCCTGAAGGCGGAGCTGAAGGATCCTCCCGACGTGATTCTCGTCCCGCGTGAGGAACACAGGCTCCACTGCACGCAGCTCCCGTGGCGCCATTGGTTTGCCGAAGGCGAAAGTCAGATGGCGCACCCGTACGAAGCCGCGCTCGAGATTCACCTGGACGAGCACCACATCCCGTTCGAGGTGCGCAAGCCGCAGGGGAACGGCTGGCAGGCGCGGCGGCATCAGCTCGATGCTGTCGAGCGGTGGTACCTGCACGGATGGAGCCGACTGGACACACGTCTCCGGTCGTCCATCACCGAGGGTGTGGTCGTGTTCCTCTCGCTGTTCGACGACAACCCGGCCGTGCACCGCGCGTTCTGTCCCCCACGCGCCGCGTACGCCGAGGATCCGAAGCCGGGAGAGCCGAGGCCGCTCCCGCCGCTCGATGAACTGATGGAAGCGGGCAAGATCCTGGCGCTCAATTTCCCCGTTGGCATGAATCCCGGCCTGGCGCGCATTCTTGGTGTGATGCTGAAGCTGGACTTCCAGCGTGCGGTGCTCCAGCGCATCCCGCAGATCACCGCTCAACCGCGGAACCTCTGGCGGGACTTGCTGTTCGTCTGCGACGAGTACCACGCGTTCGCAACCGTGGGCGAGACCGATCCGACCGGCGACGAGCGCACGTTCGCGCTGTCGCGGCAGGCGAAGTTGATTCCGATTGTGGCCACCCAGAGCATCAGCTCGCTCCGGTCCGCACTGCCGGGCGACGAGAGCTGGCGAACGCTGATGCAGTGCTTCCGCACGAAGATCTTCCTGGCAACCAGCGACGAATTCACTGCGAAGATTGCCGCCGAACTCTGCGGCCGCCGGGACCGGCTGAAGGCCCACTACACCATTTCGGAATCCGGGCGCGATTCACACGTTTCGCTCCTCACCGGGCGCCCGACCGCCCACCGCCAGTCGCTGAGCGCCAGCAAGAGCTACGCGCCGCACCACGAATACATCTTTGCGCCGCGGATCTTCACCCAGCTTCAGAATGCGCAGGCGATCGTCGTTCCTTACGATGGCATCAATCCGCTCCCGCCGCAGTACTGCTATCTGAAACCGTATTACCTGGACGTGCAGACCAGTTACTTCGATCACCTCGCGCGAGGTGCGCTGTGAGCAGCCTGGACCGGATTCTGCCGTTCCTGCGGCCGATCGAGGATCTTCTGGTGGATCCGAGCGTCACCGAGGTCATGGTGAACAGAGGCGGACGACGTGTGTTCGTCGAGCGGCGCGGCGTGCTGGAGCCGGTGGCGGATCGCACGCTGGAGGTCCGCAACCTGACGGTGGCGATCAAGAACATCGCCCGAGCCTGTGGAGATGAGATCTCCGATCATCAGCCGATGCTCGACGCACGGCTCGAGGACGGCTCGCGCGTGGCCGCGATGTTCCCGCCCTGCTCAGTCGATGGCCCGACGCTGACCGTCCGAAAGTTTACGCACCGATACACGCTGGACGAACTTGTGACCGTCGGAACGCTCGCCGCTGATCTCGCCAAGGAGCTGCGGCGCGCCGTCGACGACCGACGAAACATTCTGATTTCCGGCGGCACCGGAACGGGCAAGACGACGCTGTTGAACGCCCTCGCCGCGACGATCTCGGAGCGCGATCGCATTGTGCTTATCGAGGAGACCTCCGAGATCCTGATCGAGAAACCGAATCTGGTGCGGTTCGAAGCGAGGCGCGCGCAGAGCCCGCTCGGCCAGGAGGCGCCGCTGCCGGCGGTAACCATCTCCGATCTCGTGCGGGCCACGCTGCGCCACCGGCCCGATCGCATCCTTGTCGGCGAAGTGCGCGGTCCAGAGGCGTTCGACCTGCTGCAGGCGCTGAACACCGGTCATCTCGGGAGCCTCAGCACGATCCACGCGAACTCCGCCGAACAGGCGCTGACGCGGCTCGCCCACTGCGTGCTGACGGCGAATGTCGGCCTGCCGCACCGCAGCGTCCGCGAAGCGATTGCCCTTGCGCTTCATCTGGTCGTGCACATTGCCCGTGTGGATGGGCTTCGCAAGGTCACAGAGGTCGTTCAGATTCGCGGCTACGATTCTGGATTAGACCGTTTCGAACTCGCGAGCATGGACGGCGCGGCCGGCAGCTCCGTGCCGTGATTGACGCGCTTTTCGGAGGTGAGTCCGACGATGGGAACGTGGAGACGTCGGGCCACATGGAGCCCGCTGGTTTTGCTGATCGCCGTGTCGGGGTGTGGGCGCGAGGCGTCGCCCACGTCGCCCTCCGAGCCGTCGTTTCTGTCCGGCACGTGGCGCGGGACGCTGACCATCCAGGTCAACCCGCACGCGCCAGGCGCGTCTCCGCCGACGAGCGGTCCGATCACCTGGACGTTCGAGGTGATGGCCAACACCGACCGGCGATCGTTCAACAGCACGATTCGGTCGGAGCATCCGTGGCTGAACATCACGACGAGAGCCACGACGGCCATCTCGCCGAGCAGCACGCCGCCGACCGAGATCGATACGCAAGGGACGTTCGCGTCACCGCGCGGCTGCACTGCTACGTTCGGGAGCACCGGCACCGCTCAGGCGACGCGGATTGAAGCCGATTTCATCGGCACGGACTGCGACGCGGCGGTGTTCGCCGGACAGGTCGTGCTGACGAAGCAGTAGCGGAGCCGCATCCTTGCGCACCATCGATCGCGAGACGCCACTGCGGTTCCTGCGGACGGCGTTCCAGCCGGATGACTGGATCGGCATCTTCTTGAAATCGTACATCACGGGCCGCGTTCATCAGCGGGTCGGGCCGCTTGATTGGGTGATGCACCCGCGCTTCCAGGCGTGGCTTCGTTTCAAGAATTCTCAGAAATTCAACGTCTACTGCGCCGTCAATGGGATCGCGCCCTGGAAGCGCGCGCGGACGCGTGATTCGGTGGGTGCAATTCGGCACGTGTTCCTCGAGGCCGACCGCGACGGCCCCACTGTGCTTGCCCGAATCGCGGGTCGATCCGATCTTCCGGAGCCATCGTACGTCCTGCACTCGTCGCCGACCCGCGTGCACGTCTTCTGGCGCGTGACCGGATTCGAGCCTCATTATGTCGAAGTATTACAGAAGAGGCTCGCCCGCGAGCTCGACACCGATCCCGCCGCGACTCCGGCGACGCAGACGACCAGAATTCCAGGCTTCTTCAACCACAAGCCGCAGTACGTGTCGCCCCATCTGATCACAATCGACTATCGGTCGACGGAACGAGCGTGGTCGCCGAAGGACTTTCCGGCCGTCGAAGCTGCGCGACTGACTACGCCTACATCTGCGCCGGTGCCCTCCGTCCGGAGCCGCGGCACCGTGGACCCGGTCGACCGGGCACGGCGCTACCTGGCGCGAGTTCCGCCGGCAGTCGCCGGCCAGCATGGCGACGTCCACACGTTCCGAGTATGCTGTCGGCTCGTACGCGGGTTCGCGCTCAGTGACGACGAGGCGCTTGAGGTTCTTTCCGACTGGAACCAGCGCTGCCTGCCACCATGGTCCGATGACGAACTGCGAGACAAACTGTCGCGAGCACACCGCTACGGGCGCGAGCCTATCGGAGCGCTTGTGGACCGACGATGAACCCTGTGCTTCGCACTGCCTCTGGCTGGCAAGGGTGGTGCGTCAGTGTTCCGCTGAACGGGGTAGCGAGGCATGCGGCGTCCAGAGGGCCCCATAGACATCACGTTCGACTTCCGAACAGACACGCCGCCGGGAAAGGATCCCGACGGCTTCAGTCCTACGCTGCGGAAATATCACAAGCGCCTGTGGAGCAAGCCGTTGCCGAACGGCGTCGTATTGACGCTCGATGATAGCGGGCCGGAGTACCTGCATCACCGGTCCGAAGTCGGTCAGTTCTTTCTATGCAGCGACACCGTTATCCCAACATTCTCGACAGAACCACTCATCTCGAAAATCATTCGCCAGATTTCGCCAGAGGACCTGGAGTCGTTCAACGCTCTCGGCTACACCATCGGCAGCATGATGTTGTTCCCAGGAAACGCGTCGACCGCAAGATGACAATCAATGGCGCTCGCGGCCTCCACCCAGGATCAAGGATCGCTTCGACCTCACCGTGGAGTGCATACGGAGGCACTACCGCGGCGAGCGCAGTCCGTTGACTGGCACCCTCGCTCGCTGCGCGGACTTCTTCGGGCTGTTCGCGGACTTCCCGGGATACTTGAATCACTTTCTGCTGCAGGACTTGGTCAGCGATGATTGCTGCGCCGTGAGGTTCTTCGCGCCATTCGACGATTTCTCCACTTCACCTCCCGGGAAGCGCTGATGCCTACAGGGCATATCGGCAGCGTGCATTGGACTTTATCGAGGCCCGCAACCGGCAAACAGGCGGTGGTTCGTGTATTTCGTCAAGAGCCAACTCGGCGCGATCGTGCCCTCCACGCATGTCGTGGCCCCCCTGAGCGAGCGGTTTGTCACGGCCATCGAGCAGTTCGTCAACACCGAGCAGCTGGATCTTGTCACGTTCGAGAAGCATCAACGGAAGGATGATGTCGCCCAGGACTACCGGGCGCGGTTCGACGGCGAGGAGGGCGTTCTGTTTGTCGGCAAGGCGCAGGAGAAGGCCAGCGTGTTCCGCACCGAGCCGGGATGCGCAGGGGAGCACCTATCCCTGGATCATCCGCTCGACCGCGATGGTCAATCATTACTCCTTCTATCTCGTCGACCGGGACTTCGGGCCGATCGTCATCAAGTGCCTAGTGTCCTGAGTCAGAGATTCGTGAAACAAGTTTCGATCGACCGTCGTACTCGGCTACAAGGAGGACTTGCCGATGCGACTGGGCCGACCCCTGACACCGATTGTGTTGACGACTGACGAACGATCGGCGCTCGAGGGCTGGGCACGTCGGCGGACGACGGCGCACGCGTTGGCGCTGCGGGCGCGGATCATCCTGCGTGCCGCGGATGGCGATTCGAACACGGCGATCGCCCGGCGCGAGCGGGTGACCAAGGCCACGGTCGGCAAATGGCGCGGGCGATTCCTGCGGAAGCGGCTCGAGGGCGTGCTGGATGAACCGCGACCGGGTGTGCCGCGGACGATCACCGATACCGATGTCGAGGCCGTGATCACCAAGACACTGGAAACGACGCCGCACGACGCTACGCATTGGAGCACGCGGTCGATGGCGCCTCAGTCAGTCGGCGATTTCGCGGATTTGGCGCGCGTTCGGGTTGCAGCCGCATCGCGTCGAGACGTTCAAACTCTCGAAAGATCCGCAGTTTGTCGAGAAGGTCCGCGACATCGTCGGGTTGTATCTCGATCCACCGGATCGCGCGCTCGTGCTCTGCGTCGATGAAAAGAGTCAGATTCAAGCGCTGGATCGAAGCGCCCCGATTCTCCCGCTCCAACCCGGGATCCCCGAGCGGCGCACGCATGACTACCGACGGCACGGCACGACCTCGCTCTTTGCGGCGCTCGATGTCGCCACGGGAAAAGTCATTGGTGAGTGCCATCGGCGACATCGCAGTCAGGAGTTCCTGCAGTTCCTCAAGACAATCGACGCGCGCGTGCCGCCCGAGCTCGACATCCATCTCATTCTCGACAACTACGGGACGCACAAAACGCCGCGCGTCCGCCGGTGGCTTGCGACCCACCCGCGTTTCCATGTCCATTTCACGCCGACCGGTGCGTCCTGGCTCAATCTGGTCGAGCGCTGGTTTGCGCTTCTGTCGGAGAAGCAGATCAAGCGCGGCGCGCACCGGAGCACGCGAGCGCTGGAAGAGGCCATTCGCGAGTACCTCGCCATGACCAACGAATCACCGAAGCCTTTCGTGTGGACCAAAACTGCCGATGAGATCTTCGCCAGCATTGCGCGATATTGTCAGCGAATCTCTGACTCACGACACTAGAGGAGCACATCAACGAGTTCAACTTCGCGGCGACCGGGATTCGGGATGCGCGCGGGTTGACGATCATTCTTCGAGACGCCGATCGCACCATCCAAGCCGGCTTGAGCGGTCACACCTGGGGCGGCGTCGCCGAAATCCGGTTTCTCTGGGTCAACGAAGCGAAACGCCATACTGGCATCCGCAGCCGGCTGCGCCGCGCCGCCGAAGACGAGGCTCGCGCGCGTGGCTGCTGGAAGATGGTCCTCTCGACGCATAGCTTTCAGGCGCCGGACTTCTACGCCAAGCACGGCTACATCGTCGCGGGTGAGCTCTCAGAGTACCCACCGGGGCACCAATCGATCTTCTTCGAGAAGAACCTCGCCTGATGAACGGGATGCAACTCGCTCAGCGCCAACGGCACCACGCCCTCGAACTCAGAATACCACGGTCACGTGGCTGAATGCGGCCACGACAATTCGATCGATCAGAAGTAGCGGGCGACCTTGAAGAGAACGCTGCCGCGCTGAGGCAAGCTCCCGAAGTCCGAACGCGCTTTGCCCACGTTCGCGCTCGCTTGGACGCCGACGGTCCATGTGTTCGACGCGAAGTAGTCGACGGCGAGTTGCGCCACACTGGATCGATCGTAGACGTCCATGTTGACAAACCCGGTCAGCTCGAGGTGCCGGATGAAGGCGTCCACCCAATCGGCACGCGCGAAGACGGACTGCCGCGTGAGCGGCTCTTGCCGGTCGAGCGCATAGCTTCGAATCCACCACAACTCCTTGGCAGCGCCGGAAGCACCGAGTGCGCCTTCACCGGCGGCGAACCAGCGCTCCCAATCTCGTTTGTCGAAGCCGGCCTGATGAAAGTGGTACTCGAGGTTGAGCGTCAGTTTCGGCGCGGTCGAAAACGAGCCGCCCAGTGAAAGATCGTGCCGGAACGCCGAGCCTGAATCGGCGGGCAGCGGGCTCGGGGCGCCCACGGGCAGTGCTCGAGTCTGGCGGCCGTACGCCAAGGCGTCGTCGACCATATCGGCCTGAGCGCCTCCGGCCCACTCGGCATACGCGACCACGCGCTGGCCGATCGCGCGCGTGACGTTCACGCCGAGCCGCGTGCGATCGCCTTCGTGGTAAACGAGCACTTCGGGGCTGAAGTCGGCCGCTGCGTTGACGGTCGCCTTGACCAGCAGCCGGGTGCGCGCGTTCGTCCGATCGAAAGATGGGTCGATCGACGGCAGACTCGTGTCGGAATAAATCGGAGTCGCGTGAGCCACCGCCGGTGCGAACGCGACGGTCAGCGCTCCGCGCGTCCAAAGCGACTGTCCTCTGACCATCAGCGTCCCCAGTCGGTCCTCGCGGAGGACCGATGGATCGGCGGAGAGCGGCTCGACGACCGACCGCGTCTTGAAGAAATCGGTCGGGTTGTAACCGAGGGCGACGCCGCTCTTCAGGTTGATGCGTCCGGCGTCGACGTACCAGTTGTCGAAGGCCTCCCAGCTGAAAAAGCCCTCGCGCCAGTCGTTGATCACGTTTTCTCGAGAGACAAACGCGAGATCGTTTTGCGCACGCACGTTCGCCCGGTCGCTGAAGGTCAGCGTGAACCGCGGTGTGACGTGCCATTCTCGGCGCACGTCGACGAACACACGCACCTGCCAAGTCGACGACGTGGTCTGCGGAGAAGGCACGACGAGGTGTCCTCGATCGAACGAGCTGGTAAACACGCTTTCGACGTACACGCGCTGGTTGCCGTGCCGGCTCGCCGCCGGCCCGGAATCAGGCTCGGCGGGCGACGGCGCGTTCGGGATCCTGCCGAGATCGTCGTCCTCCCCCTTCTTCCCTTCAGGCGGAGTCACCTGCTTCTGATCTCGGACTGTGGCAGGCTGCGTCTCTGACGATTGCTGAACGCCGGAGAACGCGGAAGCAGGTCGCGCCGTCAGCAGCGCCGCGATCAGCAGCACGCCTCCCGTTCGGCCGATCACTCCGCCCTCACGCGTGGCAGGTAGTCGCGCTGGAACCACGCGTCGGGAATCTCCTGGTAGCGATAGTCGGAGTAGCCGATCGTCGTGGCGAGGTTGCTGTTGACCGCGTCGATGAGGATCACCTCCATCGGCCGCATGCCGCCAAGTTGCTGTTCGTACTTGTGATAGTAGGCGATCTTCAGCAGGCGTCCGCTGTCGGCGTAGAACTTCGCCTTGACCGATCGGTACGTCCCACGCTCGACCCAATATTCGATCCGGTTGTAGATCGCGTCCGGCGTCGCCGCGTTCATGTCGAGATGCCAGCAGTCTCGACTCTGGCGATCCGCGTCCTGCAGCCGTTCTTCGCCGACGATCGTGGAGGTGTAGTCGCGCGCCAGATTGACCGTGAGCACGTCGCCGTTGGACGCCTGACCCGACAGCCGCTGCTGTGCCGAAATCCGAATGCTCGCCTTCGATGCGGGATCGTAGAACCAGAGGTTCGCACCCTTGAGCAGCACGAGCTTGCCCGCGTCGCGCGGAGGCTCCGCCCACCGCACCAGGTTGTCGAACCGCCCGCTCTGCTTGTCCTTGCGCGAGTAGACCACCAACCCGGTCCGATCGCGCGCCCTGTTGCCGATGTACTCGACGATGGTCAGCGTGACGCGAAATGCCCGATCGGGGTTGCGTGCGCGATCCGACGCGGTGAGCACCTCCTTGGCGCTCGGATTGGCTCCGCTGCTCGCCGGTTCCTGGGTGAACGAGGCGATGGGCGCCAACAGCGTCGTCACCGCAAGTACGAACATGAGAAAGGTCTTGGCCACAGCCCACCTCACACGTGACGAAGAGCATCCACGACCGGTAGTCGCGCGGCTCGATTGGCGGGAAGCAACGCGGCCAGAGACGACACGATCACCAAGCCGATCCATGTCGCGCCGATCAGTGCATAGGCGCCGTTCGTGTACAGACGAAGAGGAACAGGCGCGCCGGCATTGGGCGGCGTCCACGTGAGGCCGGCGTGGTTCACCGCGTACGCGACGATCTGCGCGAGCAGGGCGCCAAGCGTGGCTCCGATGACGCCGAGCAGGCTCCCCTCCACGAGGAACTGTTTCCGTATCCCCTGCCGCCTCATTCCCATCGCGCGCGTCGTGCCGATCTCACCGGTGCGCTCGATCACGCTCATGCTCGTGGCGTTGCTGACCGTGAAGACGACGACGACCGCGATAATCGTGGTGATGAACGCGAAGATCGATCCGAACAGCCCGATGATCTGGTTGTATTGCGGATTGAGCTCGGTGAAATCGTGTACTTCGAGATCGAGCCCATGCTCTCGAAACAGCGCCAGCAGCCGCGAACGCGCGATCTCGAGATCCTGCGTCCGGTGCAGCTGCACGACGATGCTGGTCGCTTTGTGCTCGCCGCGCCCATAGACCAGGTTCTGCGCCAGGCCGATGTTCATGCCGACGTAGTTGTCATCCAGCTCTTTCCACGGCTGCAGTTCGACGTTGGCGACCTGCAGGCTGACGACGTTCGGGGCGCCGCCAGCTGTGGCGGCCAACAGATCGAGCGTGGGCGCCGCGCTCGCCTTCGCGTCGGCCGGTTTGTCGCGACTGGTGAGAGCCGCGAGATTCACGGGCGGCGCCGGCGTCTCCTCGGCCGCGAGATCGGATGACGGCTGCGCCGGCTGCGGCGGACAGTTTTCGAGATGCAGCTGGGCGCAGAGCCCCAGAATGCGCACGAGACCGATTCCGGTGATACCCTTGGACAGCTCGCTGTCGCGCAATCCCGAGCGCTTGAGGCCGCGCGACTCCGTGCCGTATTCGTCCCACTGCTCCATCTGGTCACGGTCGGACGGCACGAACCCGACGCCGAAGAACGTCTTCGACGTGTTGTTTTCGAAGCTTCCGGCGATGCCAGCCAGCAACTGCATCGGCGTGACGACGGCGCTGAGCGTGCGCAGCGTCGGGTCTTGTTGAATCAGACTCAGGACGGTCGTGTAGTGATCGATGCCCCAGGCGCCGGGTGCGGCGGTCCCCATCGCGAAGTAGCCGCGGCGAAACACCTGGAGGTGCCCCGTTCGCTGGACGGCGTTCGTCTGGACGGCGTACTGGATGTAGGTGATATACGCGCCGAACACCAGCACCGCCCCGGCGCCGATGGTGATCGTGCCCAGCGTCGTCACCGTCCGACGCGTGTTGCGAAACAGGTTGCGAGCGGCGATCTTCACCAGCATCATGACGCGGCTCCTGTGACGTGATCCACGAGCAGGCCGTCGCGGATCGTGAAGGTGTCGTCCGCGTGCGACATGAGCTGACGGTCATGCGTGGAGAAGACGAACGTCGTCGAATACTGCTCCTGCATGCGGCGCATCAACTCGATAATCGCCGCGCCAGTGTGCGAGTCGAGGTTGGCCGTCGGTTCGTCGGCCAGCACCAGATCGGGTTCCTTCACGAGCGCGCGGGCAATCGCCACGCGTTGCTTTTGCCCGCCGCTCAACTGATTCGGCCGCTGCCGGCCGCGGTCGGCGAGACCGACGGCCTCGAGCATGCTCGTCACGCGCCGGCGCCGCTCCGGCGCGCTCACCCCCAACATCAGCAGCGGGTACTCGACGTTTTCGTACGCCGAGAACACGGGAATCAGGCTGAAGTTCTGGAAGATGAAGCCGACCTTGCGTGCGCGAAAGTCCGAAATCGCGTTGTCGGTCAACGTGGCGACGTCCTGATCGGCGACGACCACGCGGCCGGCGGTCGGCGTGTCCAGACAGCCGATCAAATTGAGCAGCGTCGTCTTGCCGCTGCCCGACGGTCCCACGATCACCGAAAAGCGGCGGCGCGGAATCGTGAACGTGACGCCCTTCACGGCCGGCACCTCTACCTCGCCGGCCGTGTAGGTCTTGAATACCCCGGTCAGCGCGACGACCGGGTTGTTCGACGTGGTTGTCATAGCGCTGATCCTTTCAGCGAGCGAGCAAGGCACCGAGCGGCACGAGAGGACCCACGGGGATGTACTCGTGATCGACGAGATCCGTTTTCGACAACGGCATCGCATCGATGACGGCACGCGCCTCGTCGACGCTCTTGGCATCGATCAGGAGAATCACGCCTCGGCCGTCCCCGCGGGAGTACCACTGGCGAATCTTGCCGTCGAGATAGAGCTTCACGGTCGCGCGGATCTCCGCCGGCATGACGGCCATGATCTGTTGGCGGCTCACGCCTTCCCTGGCGGTCAGGAGCACCATCACCTCGGTGGTCTTCGGCGACGGCGGATCCGCTGGCGGCTGCGCCGAGGGCGCCTGCGATTGCGCAATCGCCGCGAATGGAAGCGAAGAGAGGACGAACGGCAGCAGGGACTTCATGATGCACCTCGATTTCATGTGGTTTGACGTCTCAACGGGCGTGTGAAAGCCGCATGTCGCGCATCGCGGGCTGCGGTCGATGTTGCAGAAGGACCCGGAACATGAGCACGTGCGTGATCAGCAGCAGCGGCACGTTCAGTGTCGGAATGCAGTAGGCGGCGCCCAACTGTCCTGGCGCGAGCCCGGTGGCATTGGCCTGGTAGAACCTATTCACCAGATCGATCGAGCCCCAGACGTTAAACACCCACGCGAACGGGACGCCGGCGCCGCTCTCGAGGAACCGCAGCGTCACGAGCGCGAGCATCGCCGCGGCGACGTCCCCGAACGCCGCAGGCGCGGCGAACCGCCACGGCAGATCCGGCGACACGACACCCGGGACGAGGAATGCCAACCCCAGAAAGCGGAAGCTGTGGAGGGCGAGTAGGGGCCTCAACGCATCCGTCCGCGCCCGCCCGCGGGGCGCTGGCCAGATGTAGTGCGCGAGCACCACGCCCCAGGCGACGCAGCTGAATGCGATGCTCGTGAAAAACGCCAATGGTTCGTACACCGTCGGCTCGTTTCGAGGTTCCATCCGCGATCGAGCGGCGCTGGGTGGTACCATGAGGTACCGTCCTAGACAGTGTGGTACCATTTGGTACCGATGTCAAGGGCCCCACAACTAGACGACTCGGCCGCGATGCGGGACCGCATCCTGAGCGCCGCGTTCGAGGCCTTCCACGAGCGCGGCTACGCCGCGACCAGCACGCTCGAGATCGCGACGCGTGCGCGAGTGTCGAAGCGAGATCTTTACGCGCTCGTGGGCAACAAACAGGAGATGCTCATCGCGGCGATCGAAGAACGCGCGAAGCGATTCCAGGCGCCCCCCGGCATGCCAACGCTGCGCGACCGCGCGACGCTGGCGCGCGTGCTGACGGCGTTCGGGACGCAGGTCGTGCGGGAGGTCAGCGATCCGCACGTCCTCGGAGTCTTCCGCTTGGCAATTGCCGAAGCAGTCCAGGCGCCTGAGGTAGCGCGGACGCTCGACGCGCTTGGCCGTGAGTCGGCGCGCTCGGCGCTGCGTCGCATCATGACGGAGGCGCGTGCGGCCGGGTTGATCGATGGCCGGCCGGCGGACCTCGCCGACCAGTTCGCCGGATTGCTCTGGCGCGACTTGCTGGTCAGTCTGTTGCTCGGCGTCGTCGATCGCCCCAGCCCTCGCGCGATCAAGGCACGCGCCCGCGAGGCTGCGGAGGCATTTCTTCGTCTACATCCCGACCGTGAGCGGGAACCTCTTGCGTCAGGAGGACGCGTGGTGAAGGAGAGTCTTCGGGACATGCCCTCGCGCAAAACGAGATGACGAGCCGGTTTGGGTTCGACAGAGTGACGCCGGCCAACGCGACGCTTCGCCTCAACGAGAACACGGCGTCGGTCGGCTTCATCTACCGTCACGTCGGCGAGACCATGAACCTGTTCGCGCAGATGTTGGGAGCGCATACCGACGTGGAGAACTCGACGAATCGAACGGGGTTACCGCGTCCTGGCCGAGCCCGTCGATAACACGCGACGAGGAGTGGCTGGAGCCGGTGGATACGCCCTCCTTCGGCGCGGTGTCACGTGTACGGCTCTTCGCGCACGCGCTGTATCACACGTCCAACCAATGCGGGACAGATCTCGCTCACGCTGGCGAAGGGGCGCTAAACGCACCACGAGGACGATAAGAACGATTAGCAGGGTTTTCGCGCCCGTGGTTTACCGAATGCCGCCGTCCCGTCTCGTCAATCCAGACGTCTTCGGCAAAGCCGATGTCGCGCAGCAGCGATCGAAGTTCGGGCTGCGAACGCAGAAAGCTGTATTCGAGGCGTCCGGCCCACTGCACAGGAGCGTGAAGCAGCCATAGCGTCGACTGCGCCGCAGGGAATCGCGCCAGCCGCGGCCAAGCCTGGTCCGCGCCTCAGACGCCGGCAGGTAGTTCCAGCCTCACGGCCAGCCCGCCGTCGGGATGATTCTGCGCGGTCGCCGATCCGCCATGCGCCTGCATCGCCTGGCGGGTGATCGTCAGGCCGAGCCCGATTCCGCCGCTCGCGCGGTGGCGTGCCTCGTCCACGCGGAAGAACGGATCGAACAGGCGTGCCAGCGCCTCTGCCGGAACGCCGGGGCCGCGATCGCGAACGACAATCGCGGCGCGGCCGGCGGCATCCACCGGCTCCATCGCGATCGACACGGCCGTGCCCGCGGGGGTGTAGCGCACCGCGTTTCGAACGACGTTCTCGAGCGCACTGCGAAGCAGCCCGCGATTTCCGCGCACGTGCACGTCCACCTCGCGATCCACGGTGACCGTCCGCCCCGCGCCCTGCGCCTCGAAGCCGGCGTCCTGTGCGACCTCGCGTACGAGCTCACGCAGGTCGATGCGCTCGAACGCGGCTGCGGGGGCGTGGCCCGGCGCCTGCAGCCGGGCGAGCAGCAGCAGTTGGCCGATGAGAGCGTCGAGCCGCTGAATCTCGCGGTCCATGCGCTCGTACTCGGCGACGTTCTCGCCGGCCCGTCGCCGGGCGAGATCCAGTGCCAGCGAGAGGCGCGCCAGCGGCGACCGCAGCTCGTGCGAGATGTCGGCGAGCAGCTGCTGCTGCGACGCGATCAGCGCCTCGATGCGCGACGCCATGCCGTCGAAGTCCGCCGCCAGGTCGGAGAGCTCGTCGCCGCGCCGCAGCTCGGGCTTCGATCCGACGCGGACGCTCAGATCGCCGCCGGCAAACTGCCGGGCGGCGGTGCGCAGCGCGGCGATGGGCCGGGTGATCTGCCACGTCAGCAACCAGCACACCAGGCCGCTTGTGAGGACGAGCGCCGCCAGCCGCGATACGAGGCGCAGCGGCGACAGCTGCGCCGCGCCGCGCAGGACACGCGGCGCCTCCCACATGACGACGTACTCGCCGCCGGACGCGCTGCGTAATTTCCGCGCCAGGATCGACGAGTTCCGGCTCACCATGCGCTCGGTGTCGTCATCGGACGCGAGCACGCGGCCGATCGCATCGGCCGCATCGGCCAGCGGCCCCGGCCCGGCGACGAAGCGGCCGTCGGCGCCGTACAGCCACACGCGGAACCGCCCCTCGCGGCCGATCGTGTCGATGACGGCTGCCGCTGCCGCCGCACCCTCGCGTTCGTAGGTGTCGGCGACGTGCGATCCGGCAAACTGCATGGCGGTGCGCCCGATGAAGCGCCAGGTCGTGAGGACGTCGGGCTGCGACACGAGCAGGCTCGCCGCGAGCACCAGCAGCAGGCTGGTCGAGCCGAGCCAGAACCAGAGAAAGACGCGCAGGAACAGCCGGTTCATGACCGCGCAACGGCGTTGTCGCGCGGCGTGCGGGCGTACACGTAGCCGGCGTTCCGCACGGACTTGATGCGCTCGATGCCGCCGATCCGAGGGCCGAGCTTCTTGCGCAGGCTGCTGACGTGATTGTCGATGCTCCGGTCGAACACCGAGTAATCGCGCTGGAGCACCTGTCTGAAGAGATCTTCGCGCGTGACCACCTGGCCGGCCGACGAGAGCAGCATTCGGAGGACGTCGAACTCGAGCGACGTCAGACCGACGAGTTGGCCGGCGCGCCGGACGGTGCGGGCGAGGGGATCGAGCACGACGTCACCGACCGCCAGAATGTCGTTCGGCGTACTCTCCGGTGACGCCGCGCGGCTGCGCCTCAGCACAGCGTGCATCCGGGCGAGCAGCTCGCGGGCGCTGAACGGTTTGGCAAGATAGTCGTCGGCGCCGATCTCCAGGCCGACGATCCGGTCCACTTCCTCGCCGCGCGCGGTGAGCATGATCACCGGCGTCTGCGACTTGGCGCGCAGCCGGCGCAGCACCTCGAGCCCGCCGAGCTGCGGCAGCATCACATCGAGGATGATCAGGCTGTACTCGACCGCGAGCGCCTGCGCCAGGCCGTCTTCGCCGGTCTCCGCCGCCTCCACGACGAAGCCTTCCTTTTCGAGATACTCGGCCAGCATGCTGGCCAGGTCGCGATCGTCATCGATGACGAGCACACGTGACATGCGATCTGGGCCGCCCTCGTCGCGTTCGGGGATGGCGATGCAGTCATTTTCGCACTTCGACGCCGCATCCTGGGACATGGCACTCACACTCGAGCTCAGCGGTCACAGCGCCGGCCGCGCCGACGCGCCCGCGATGTAGCAGCCGACCGCCCGCGTGCGCGGCTGCGGCGCCGGCCGGCCGGCCAGCAGCGCATCGAGCGCGTTGCGCAGCGTGCGATCGCCCACCACTCGGCGCCTCGTGCCCCAGCTGACGTAGCTGTCGTCGATGCGCCCGCGGTACGCCACCTCCCACTTCGCGTCGAACACCGCTACCTCCGGTGTGATCGTCACGCCAGCGGCGCGCACGAGACGCGCGCCGCGATCGACCACGACAGGGTATGCGCGATGGCCGTACTCGCGTGCGTGCTGGAGAGCCTCCGCATCGGTCAGCTGCTGATCCACGTAGACCAGCCGGCAGCGAACGCCGCCGGCGGCGTACGCGGCGCAGACGCGCTGGATCTCCGGCGCGTAGCGATTCGAGATCGGGCAATCCCGCTGGACGAAGAACATCGCGGTCAGCCGCGTCTTGGCCGGCGAGCCCACGCCCCCGCTTCCGCCGCTCTCCGTTTCGCGAACGGGATGGCAGGACGACAGCGCCGCGATTGCGGCTGTCAGGCAGAACGCCGTAACGGAGCGCGTCACGGCCGTGCACCGGCCGCAGCAGCGGCAACCACGTGCCGGCGGTACGCCCGCCGAAGGATCTCGTGATCGGCGGCCCGGCGAGGGATCACGTGCAGCGTGACGCTGCCCATCTCATCGAACGACTGCTCGCCCCACCTGACACGCACGGGCGGATTCGACGGGTTGCGCGGGTTGTCGGCGGAGTTGTCCCAGCTCACGCGGGCGCTGAGGCGCGTACCTTTCGGCAGCGGCACCAGGCCGTCGAAGACGTAGCGATCCTGCCAGGCGAAATCCCAGTCGGGAATCGAGAGCAGCGTCTTCTTCGTGCCGTCGGGCAGAACCGCCGTCATCGTCATCTGCCGGCCCAGGTAGTGGGCGTGCGCGCCGACGGCAACCGCTTCGCTGTCCACCGGCAGCACGAACGAGTCCTCGACACTGTAGTTCCGCGCGCCGGCGGGGATGTCGATCCCCGCGAAGTAGCCGAACAGCACCGGAAGCTGAATCGCCACGAGCGGACGCTCGGGAGGCCGCGAAGCAAAGTAGAGTCCGACGACCGACCGCTCGACCTCCGGCCTGCCGGTCGGGTGGAAGTGAAACTGCAGCACGAGATCCGACTTCGCCGGAAGCCGCACGGCCACTCCTTCGGGGTACAGGTGCGGTTGCTGTCCCACAGCCCAGCCGCCGAGCGGCGTGCTTCGCACGAGCGTACGGCGCATGCCGGCAAAGCCCGGCGCCGGGTCCGCAGCGTCGGCGCGGCGCGCATCGCCTGATGCGTCGGCAAAGAAGAGCACGTGATGCACCACGGATCGCGCTGAGGGCCGCAGCTCAATCGCGCGGATCCACTTGTCCTCGCTCAAGCCGACAGGGATGACCACGCTGCGGTAGACGTCAGGGCCGTCGGCGGGAACGCGGTAGGCGTCGGGCATCTCGAGCACGAGGTCCGGTGGCCCGAGCTGCCAGCCGGCGGGAAACGAAGGGAGCGCCGGAAGCCTGGCAGAATCGCCGCGCGGCATTCCTGTCTCGACCCATCGCTCGATGGTGGCGATCTCATCCGGTTCGAGACGCCGCTCATCCCTGAACGGGTACGAGCCGCGCTCCGCCTTCCATGGCGGCATGAAGCGCGCCTTCGTCACCGCGGCGATCAGCCGCCCGCGCCGGGCGACGTCTTCGTAGCTCTGAAGCGGGAACGGCGCGGCTTCGCCCGGGCGATGGCACGAGACGCAATGCTTGAAGACGATTGGTGCGACATGCTCGCTGAACGTCGTCTCCGGCGGCGTGGCGGCGCCAGCCTGAGCCTTCCCGTCACTGCCCGTGATCAGCACGGGTATGAACAACGCCGCTACCAACGCCGCGATCGCTGAACGTCTCATCGCACGCATCCTCGAATCCACTGTGCCACGGCGCGGGCGCACGGCCGTTCGCCTTTTGTCGGGTTTTGTCGCCGGCGCGGTTCGAGCCTCGGTGAACACGGTGCCGCGCTGCGACGCGGCGGCGCCGACGATTCACGACAAAACCCGACGCTCCTTTCGGTGCCGCCCAACGTCACAGTGGACGTGGGCAGATCGAGCCCGGAGAGGAGCCAACGATGAACTGGATGAAACAACTGACGATGATGACCGCCGCGCTCGTGGTCGCGGCGATTCCGGCATCGGCAGCACAGGACGGCACGACGACGATCACGACGGCGAGAGGCGGCAGCCTGACGAGAACACGAACCAGCGGCGATCGCCAGGCGACGGTGAACACCGTCGTCACGACAGCCGCGGGCAGGACGGTCACGCTTGCCACGTCGATCGATGCCAACCGATCGGACGGACGAGTCGGCGTGACGCAGACCGCGATTGGGCCCCGAGGGCGCAGCGCGGTGCGGTCGAGAAGCACCAGCAGAGGGGATGGCGCCATCGTCCATGAGGCGCATCGCACCGGCTTCGACGGAGTCAGCGTGTCGAAGCAGGGAGTTTACACGCGAGACGGCAGCTCGCACGTGCGCACCGGGCGCGCCGGCCGCACGAGGAGCTGGTCGCGATCGTGATGATCGTACGCAGAGACAGAAGCCAGCGCCTGCCGCATCGAGACATGGAGGATGACATGACACCCCGGAAGATCGTTCGCGCCCTGACCCTGCTCGTCGTGCTCGCCGGCGGGATTGCCGTCGCGCCGGCACCGGCTGCGGCGGGAACACGCATTTACGTCCGGGTTGCACCCCCGGCCCCGGTCGTCGAGCGGGTTGTCGTCGCCCCGCGGCCCGGTTACGTGTGGACGCCCGGCTTCTACCGCTGGAACGGGCGTGCCTACGTGTGGGTGTCGGGGCGGTACGTCGTGCCGCCGCGCCCGCGTGCGGTGTGGGTTGCCGGGCACTGGGCTCACGACCGGCGAGGCTGGTTCTGGGTCGCAGGAACCTGGCGCTGAAAGGAAACGCCATCGTGTCGTCGCGGCGGTTCCCGGCGCGCCGCGGCGACATGTCGGATCGACATCAGCTCGGGAAATCGAGAGCAGTCCGACAAACGGGATCGGACGGGAAAGGCACATCATGAAATCGCTTATCGCAACACTCGCGCTCACCCTTTTCGCGCTGGCGCCGCTCGCCGCGAGCCAGGCGCAGAACGGCGAGCAGACCGAGCGCCTTCGCCAGCGTCTCGAGGAGCTCCGCGATCGACTGGCGCTCACACCCGAACAGGAAGAGCAGATTCGTCCGGTCCTCGCTGAGGAAGTCCAGAAGCTGCAGGCGCTGCGTGAGAAGTACAACGGCGGCTCGCAGAATCGCCGATCGCGGCTGCGGATGGCACGCGAGCTCCGGGACATCCAGTCCGACGCCGACTCGAAGTTGAAAGAGATTTTGACGAAGACGCAGATGGACGAACTCAAAAAGATCCGCGAGGCGCGCCGCGCCGAGCTGAAGGATCGGATCGGACGGTGACTGCCATGCCTGCCCAGGTCGTCGTCCTTCTCCTGGCCATGCTGCTCTCCGGCGCCGCGCAATCACCGGCGCCGTCGCCACCGGCGCAGCCGGAAGATGGTCCCGGCGGCAGCGCCTATCCACACGCGGAAGTGATGTCCACCAGGATCGGGTCGGGCGCTGGCGAGGTCCATCTGTTCGAGCCTGCCAGCCCGACGCCGTCGCGGGCGCCGGTCGTTGTCTTCACTCACGGCTGGGCGGCAATGGATCCAAACCTCTACGGCGCCTGGATCCGCCACATCGTGCGGCGCGGCAACACCGTCATCTATCCGCGGTACCAGGCCGATGCGCGGACACCGGCACGTGAATTCGACGTGAACGCCCTCGCGGCAACCAGGCTGGCGCTCGACGTGCTGCGGACGCCCAGACACGTGGCTCCCGACGAGCGCGGCCTCGTGTTCGTGGGCCACTCGATGGGCGGCCTGGTCGCCGCGAACCTGGCCGTTCACGCGGCGAAGGGTGCGTTGCCTCCGCCGCTGGCGCTGATGTCGGTCGCGCCGGGCAAGACGTGGCCCGAGCCGTCGCCGATCGCGTTTGACCTCACCGACCTGTCGGCGCTTCCGCCGGAGCTGCTGCTGCTCGCCGTGGTCGGCGACGATGACGACTTCGTGCGCGACGTCGACGCGCGAAAGATCTACCAGGGAGCGACGGCTGTGCCGAACGAGAACAAGGACTTCATGCGCCTCTACTCGGACCATCACGGCATACCGGCGCTGATTGCGGATCACCGGATGGCGACGGCCCCCGACAGGCTGATCGAGACGGACGGAGAGACGCGGACGCCGCAGCGATTGCCGCGCGGCACCGAGCCGGGCTCGCGGGGACCGCGCGTGACCGACGCGCTCGACTACTACGGCACGTGGAAGCTGCTCGACGGGCTCGTCGACGCCGTGTTCCGCGGCGTGCACCGCGAGTACGCGCTGGGCGGCACTCGCGAGCAGCGGTTCATGGGGAGATGGAGCGACGGTATGCCGGCGAGGGAGCTGATGATCGAGGAGCCGTAGTTCATCTGCTTCAATCGACGGAGTCCCACTGGGCCGCCACGCTGAAGCAGAGCCGGGCGATTCACCAGCTGCGGTGATTGTGCTGCTATTCACCGCATTCGATGCGGCAATCATCCGCCCTTGCGGCGAATATCGGCTATCTGTACTGCATCGTCTGCTCTCCGGATGGTCGACGCTACTGCGCCAACGGCTGGCGGCGCCCGCTCACAGCCACGTCAAATACGACGAGACGATCTATGGCCTCGAAGGGGTGTTGACGTGGACCGGCAACGGACAGTCGATCGAGGTTGGCGTCGGGCAGGTACTGTGCATTCCTCGCGGCGCCATCCATCGGTTCGACAACCACGGCAGCCAGGACGCCAGAGCCCTCTGCCTGATCACAACGGCGGCGGTCGGCCCCGAGTTCTTTCGCGAGTCTGCGGAGGTCCTCAACGCCTCCCCGGAAGCTCCGCCTGACCGTGCGAAGATGGCGGAGGTCATGCGCCGCCACGGACTCACGCCGGCGCCACCGCCTCAAACGGCGGCCTGACCAGGATCGCCTGCTTGGACTTGAGTTCGGCCGCGCGGCGCACTCGTCGAGACGATAAGAACGATCAGCGGGGTTTTCACGCCCGTGGTTTACCGAATGCCGGTTATGCGGCCCTGTCCTCCCGCCAGCACAGCGGCCTGGACGTCGGGAAAGCGATCCCACTTGGCACCGGACCACCCGGTGTCTCCCTTGTTGTGCTACCAATGAGGGAGGACGCGTGGGATCGCCGTGCGAGGGTACGTGGATTCTGGGACTGCCCGGATTCCGCGTGGAGCAGGTGGAAGGAGACGAGGCAGCAGCTGACGGGCGGATGCGGATTCGGGTGGAGCGACGAGGCCCCCGGCGGTACCCATGCAGTGGCTCCGGGCGACGCACCAGCCGCGTGCGGTCGGCGCGCGATCGTACGTGGGACGACCTGCCCTGGGCGACGCATCCAGTGCCACTGGTCTATCGCCAGCGACGCGTGGCCTGTCGGCGGTGTGGCATTCGGACCGGGCGCGTCGAGTTCGCGGACCCGAAGGCGCGGGTCACCCGGCGCTTGCGCCAGCAGATTGGCGTCGACTGCCCATCGATGCCGACCAGTCACGCGGCCGTGCGGCCCGGGGTGAGCTGGGGCAAGGCGCGCCGCGCGGAGAAGGCGTGTCTGGCCGAGTGGGATCGCACGCGTGTGAAACGGCGCCCGCGGCACCTCGGGGTCGACGGGATTCAGCGCGGCAAGGGGCAGCGCTTCTGGACCGTTCTGTCGGACCTGGTCCGCGGGGAGGTGATCGGCTTGCAGAAGGACCGGAGCGAGGAAAGCTTGCGGACGCTGCTGAACGAGGGCTTGGGTGCGCGGCAGCGGGCCGCGGCCGCAGCGGTCTGCACGGAGATGCACCGGCCTTCCGTCAATGTGGTCGGCGAGATCCTGACGCACGCCGAGATCGTCTTCGACACGTTCCACGTGCTGCAGCACGCCAGCGCCGCGCTCGACGAGGTGCGGCGCCACGAGTTCTTCCGGGCGGGACACGTCATGCGCGCCCACGGGCGGGGCACACGCTGGCTGCTGTTGCGGCGGTGGAACACCGTGCGCGGCTCGAAGCGCGCCGAGCTCCAGGCGCTGTTCGCGGCGACTCGGCGCTTGTTCAAGGCGTACGTGCTGCGCGAGCAGCTCGATCGGCTCTGGACCTCCAAGCCGCGCCCCGGCGTCCTCACCTTCCTGATGGGATGGTTCAAGGCGCTGCGGTGGCAGCGGCTGCCCGAGATGGAGTTCGGCGACTTCCTGCTGCAGCACATCGACGGCATCGCCGACTACTGTGATCATCGTGTGCGCTTCGGCGCCGTCGAGTCGATCAACACGACGATCAAGGCCGTGCTCCGACGCGCTCGTGGCCTGCGCGACGCGGCGATGCTCCTGCTGACACTGAAGTGGGCGACCGCTCATCCGATCCGCTCGGCTCGAGACCTGGTGCGTTTTCTGACCGCTCAACCGCTGTACTCAAATCGGTGAAGATCGCGAATTCTTCAGTTCTGCCCACTCGAAGCTCAGGACGCAATTTGAGGATTCCGGTATCACTGGATGGCAGGCTGGCATCGCGCTGGAGCCACCGGCGCTCCGTCAAAGTGAGCGATCGCCAACCAAAGCCAGCGTGCGCGCCGCGGCCGACGAAATGTTGGCGCTCCTCACTCTTAGCGGACTACCGATATCGACGGTTCCATGCGCAGCGTCGCGACGAGAGCCGCAAGGGCCGCCGGCTGCGGCCGCCGAGTCGGGTAGTAGAGAAAGAAGCCGGGAAACGGCGCTCCTCGAGCGCTTCGGCGCGTTCGAAGCGATTCGTGCAACGGCGTACCTGTACTCGACTCTCCGGGACATCGACCGATTGGCTGACGCTGCGGGAGTCGGGAAGTGACTGCCCGACCGGATTCGGCGGCAGTGACGTCGAACAGGTCGTGACCTGCCGTGCAGGCGCGGGTGCTCCCGCGACTACCGTGAGTCGAGCGCGTCGGCGACACGCCGTGCGAAATCGATCGAGGACGGACGTGGCGTGGCACGGTGGTGAATCGCGAGCGCCCGGCGCGCGCCCTCCAACTGTTGAATCATGGCTCGGGCCTCATCGAACGAGCCGGCGCGTGCGGCAAAGTCCAGTGGCTCGCGGCGAACCCGTCCCGCTTTCACGGCGGTTCCGACGCGACGGTGACACGCACAGGCGGCTGAGTCGGCCACCAACCCACAGTGTTTCCGGGTGAAGGCGATGACGGCCGCCCGTGCGTGCTGCAGCCGCTTGCGGAACGACGCGGCGTCGGTCGACAGCGCCGCAGCCGCCTCGGGACCCGGCAGTTCGAGGATCTCGCCAAGCACGTACGCGAGCCGGTGCGGTCGATCCAGGCACTGCAGCATCGCCAGTGTGCAACCGATCTTCACTTCTTCGACGAGCACGGATCGCTCGGCACCGTGTGGGCCCTCGTCCGAGAGGCCGTCCGCGAGGTCGGCCGCAAACGTCTCGAAGGTCAGGTTCATGCGCTCGGTCGCACTCTTCCTGACGTCCAGCAGGTAGTTCACCGCGATGCGATACACCCACGTCCGCAGCCGGCTTCGGAAGTCGAACTGCGCCAGACGTGTGACGACGCGAACGAGGATTTCCTGGGTGGCGTCCTCGGCATCGGCGCGGTTCCAGAGCATCCGAATCGCGAGGCCGTAGACGTCCCGCTGCAGGCGTCTCACGACGTGGTCCAGGGCCTCCCGGTTTCCACCAATCGCCTGGCGCGCAAGCTCTTCGAGCGTCGGGATCGTCATGCCTCCATCAATTGCTTCAACGTCGCGAGCTCGGTCTGAAGCGTGAGGCGCTGTGCGTCGAGCGCCCCCTCGACCTGTTCCAGCGCGACCGGCGGCGCGTGCAGCACGAAGCTGTAGATGCACGTCGCACGCGCGGTATCCGTGACGCGCGACTGCGCGAGGCCCGTCGTGCCATCTGGGAACTCGAGGCGCCAGTCGATGGTCCCACACTCCTCGTGGGCGAGCACCTGCAGGCCCACGTCAACGGCGCCGGCCGGCGTCTCCAGACGGGCGCGGCCGTTCTCGACGGCCTTGAACGCGTGCGCCCAGTGCGGCAGGTTCGCAGGATTGCGAACGAAGTCGAACACACGAGCGCGCGGAGCGCGAATCTCGATCCCTTGTACATCGAACAGACGCATGGTCCCTCCTCGACGGCCTGGTGTTCTGGATCATTTGACGAGCGTCGAGCACCGACTGTGAATCGGGAGACGGCACGCCCTTCGGCGCGTGTCTGGGGAGAGCGTTGCGAACGGGCTCGACAATCGCCGCGCACCCTTGTCCGCGGGAGCGCGGCGTGTTTCTGTTCCCCGTGGTCTCGCAGAGCTTTCGGTGAGCCACGGCGCCTGCTACGGCCGAGTCGCGTAAACGTTCCAATGCGTTAGTTTTTCTCCCGCCGCCGGGTTCTTATAGGTATACAGACGGCTCTGCCCGTCAGGACGCACGCGCTCTCAGGGCCGTGCGTCCCACCCCCGTTCCGCGGCATCCCCAGGATCCGCCGGAACTTTCGCCTACGCCGTCGGTCTCAGGCCCTCGGCGTCCAATGGAGGACTCCATGACCAAAGGCAAGACGGAACTCGTGTCCGTACGGGTCGTTCCCAACGCGTCCGGCAACCCTCCGGGGAAGCTGGCCGATGCGGAATTGACCTTCGAAGCCGGCGCCGGCCCGCTCAGCGGGCTCAAGCTGATCGGCTTCTCGATCTGGGAACGACGGTCCGGAGGGAGGAACGTCACGTTCCCGGCTCGGGCCTACTCCGTGAACGGAGAACGCCGGAGCTTCGCGCTGCTCCGTCCTGCCAACGGGGACGCCAGCGCACAGGAGGCCATGCGGGACTACATCCTCGACGCGTACAGCCGCCTCGAGATGCAGACCGAATGACCCTCAGGGCCACCGCGTCGTCGGCCTCAGGTACTCGACGCGAACGCCCGGCTGCCTCCCCCTCGTCGCCCTCAGGGCCTCGAGGGGGGCAGCCCCCGTTTCACCAAGAGTTTCTGTGAGCCGCTGGCTGGAAAGGATCGCGTCATGGAACCCGTTGCCCGTCCCGTCCTGGTTCGTGCCGAGCCGGTCGTTACGCCGGCGACGGAAGCGCCTGGCTCGAGGCCCGCGAACGGATTGACCGTCACGGCCGTGTACCACCTATCGGAGGCCGGCCGCAAGGCATCGCTCCTCGCCGGCGGCGACGGACGCGCCGTTCAGCGGATCAGCGTCGAGGTCCCGGCGAACCGTCTGCACCTCGTGAGCGTCAACGGCCACGGCATCGCGCGCCTCAAGCTGCGCCCGCGGTACGAGCTGGACGCCGAGCAGCAGGTGGTGTGCATCGACATGGCGCCGATCTTCGATCATCCGCCGACGATCGACGAGCTGCTGCGCCAAGCGGCACGCAACCATCAGCTCGAACGCGCGTACCACGCGAAGCGGACTATCGCGCGCGACGAGCGATCGGACACCGACCGCGTCCGCCGCACCGAGATCGCTCTCGCGTTTCTCGCTGACAAGTCGCAGCGAGCCCTCGTGCATCCGTCCCCCACGCCGCGGCGCTGCTATCTGGCCACGCAGTACGGTCACCTTCGGTTCGACCGCGTCATCGACACCGGTCCCGCCCGCGACGTGCCGAAGGAGGCCCTGCGACGGTTCCGGGCCGACGTCAAAGCCAACCGCGAACGCCGGGCTCGCGAGCGAGCGGAGCACGTCCGCCTGCGTGACGAGCGGTGGGCGACGATGATCGTGTGGGTCAACGAACACGGCACGCCCGATCAGCAGTCACGGTTGAACGCGCGGCTGTTGCCACCGTCGGAGATCAAGGAAGCGATGGCCGATCAGGCGTTCCGCGCGCTGTCGCATCTGCCGCGCTACACGCACGACGGGCCGGAACACCTGAGGGTGCACGTCGAACAGTGGCTCGGACGCAAGCGCGAGCGCATCAGCGAAAGCGATTACATGGTGTTCGGTCACCAGGTGCGCACGATCTCCGACCGCCAGTGGGCGATGCTGCAGGAGATGAGGGCCGCTGTACCACACGCGCATGTCGATCTGCACCTGCGTGAGTTCATCTGGCGGCGCGATCCGGGAGTCCCGCGCATCTCGCAGCTCACCGCAGTGGCGACGACCAAGGTCGGTGCCGTCGTCTTGCGCCGCGAGTACCTCGTGCCGGAGGAAAGCAACGCGCAGGCATCTCCGGTCAACGGAAAGGAGTCCGCATTGAGCCACTCGTAGTGCGTCCAGTGTTCTCGCCTGTGGCCAATCCCGGCCACCCCTCCACGCATCGTCCAGCGACGTGGAGATGCTTCCTCGTTGATAGCCCTCAGGGCACAGAAAGGAGCACTGTATGCAGAGGACTGGTGTATCTGCGGTCACGGCGTATAGCGCGCATCGGGAATGGGCCACGCGGCCACCTGATGAACGCTTCGCCAGCGTCTCGGCACTCTACGAGGCCGCTCGCGTCCGGCGAGCGCGCACCGAGGAGCGCACCATCGAGACTCACCAGGTTCGCACGGCGGCGGAAACAGACGACGACCTCGTGGTGCGAGAGGCGTCAGGTCACACCGCTCCGCTGACGCACTGGAGCTTCGAGCAGCTCGCCGCGATTGCCGGCGCGCCGCCGAAGTACCTCCGGACACTGCCCGCGCCGATCGCGTCGAGCGCGATCAACGTGGGGCTCGAGCGGCAACGACGCGAAGGGCATCAACTCTTCGCGGATCGAGAAGCGCCGTGGACGGTCCATGCGATCACCTCGCCAAGGTATACGCGGGTCCACCACGACGAACTGGCAGCCCGGGTGCTCGACCTCATGGCCGATCACCCCGCGTGGAGCCTGCCGCTCGGCTACAAGGACGGCGTGTATGGCGCCGAGCTCGTACCATCCGGCGCCTACTTGGGAGACCGGGACATGTTCCTCTTCCTGGTGGATGGGAACCGCAGTCTCCAGGATCCCACCGATGCCTCGCATGGAGGGTTGTTCCGCGGGTTCATTTTGCGGAACAGCGACGTCGGGGCCGCCGCCCTCACCCTTGATGTGTTCCTCTACCGCGCGGTATGCGGCAATAACATCATCTGGGGCTTTCGACACGTGGCCGGATTTCGGCGCCGGCACGTGGGCGCGTCGATACACGCGGCGTGGACGGACTCTCTGGAGTCCGTACGCACGGCGCTCGATGCGAGCATGGTAGACGATCAGACCTTGCTCCTGCGGGCAACGTCACAGGAGCTGGGACCAACGCCTGAGGCCGTGCTCGATGCGGTCACGACGCGAGTGGAGATCTCGCGCAAGCAGGCCGCCGACGCCTATGGGCTCGCGGAGCAGTTCGAGACGAATCCGCGGTCTATCTGGGGCTACGTGCAAGGACTGACGCGTCTCAGTCAGCGCACACCCTGGCAGGACCAGCGCTTCACCCTCGACCGCGCCGCCAGCCGACTGCTGACCACGGTCCACTGACCGGGTCATCCGCCGTGCGGGTCCAGCCCCACGGCGCGCACGCCGACGCGTGCGGGTGCGGGCTTCAGTCCCACCCGTTCCACAGGCGACTGAGGTCGCCGTCATCGCCGCTTGCGCCATCAAGCCGAGCGGCCCACCAACGAACAACGTAGCTGGAACACCACGCGGGGCGTGTCGCGCTTCGTGTGGACGTGGGGCGAGGCTCGCAGCCGTGCGGGCCTCGCTTCCGACAGCGGAGGAACGCTCGATGGTGACCGCCATCTGCCGCTTGGGCCATCACGCGTCCGATTGTCCGGCTCGCCGCGGGCTCGTCAAGGGTCTTCGCGTGCTTCGTGTGGCTCCGACCGCGCTCCGCGCGGCTGACGCCCTTGACGAGACCCGCGGTCGAGCCCGGTCCTTGGCCATTACGTGATGGCCCGGGAGGTTCATGGTCAATCGCACATCGGGAGCTTGATTCAACAACGGAAAAGGAAGGACACCGCTCATGAACACCACGTCGATCACACCCAGCATCGGGGTGACGATCGGCCGGCACACACGCCTCTATTACGCCTACATCACCACTGCACCGGCCGCCCTCGATGCCCCGTCCACGATGACGCTCTACACCGCGCCGCTCGCGGACGTGTCGGGCCTGGCCCTCGACGAGATCGTCTTCGACTCTTGCCGGGCCAAGACCAAGGCACGACTGATTCTCGTCGACGCGACCGAGCGCTCCTGGCAGAAGCGCCGCTGCCGAGAGCACGGGCACCTGTTCACACCAACGGATCCCCTGCTCGTCGGCTTGACCACGCTGCAGAACTGGCTGTGGCAGCGACTCGGCGCACCACTCACAGAGGAGCACGCACAACTCGCGCATGCCTGAAGACCGCTCGCGGGAGCGAGCCAACTCAAGGAGTAGAGCCATGACGATCACGATCAACATCGTTCGCAACGACAAGAACAAGCCACACGACAAGCTCGCAGACGCCGAGCTGCAGTTCGTCGGCGGTGCACTCGATGGCCTGAAGCTGCTCGGATTCGGCATCTGGCAGCAGCGCAACGGGTCGGGCCAGAACGTCACGTTTCCGGCGCGCCACTTCACGGTCAACGGCGAGCGACGCAATTTCACATTGCTGCGGGCCGTGGGCGACCGGAGTTCCGAGGATCGGCTGCGACAGCTCGTGCTGCAGGCGTACGCCGAGCACGAAGCGGCGGCTAGCGAAGTCACCTCGTAGGCGGCACGGCGTCGGGAAGCCTCGTGGTGGAGTTGTTCGGCCGGACGCTGCGCTCTGCGGCGTCCGGCCCCGCATGAATGCACAGGCGCAGTGATGGTCACTCAGGCAAGGGGGTCTCATGGATTCGAAAACAGTTGTAATGGAGCCGAACGCAAACCCGGTGATGCCGGGTGCCCTCGACAGGCACACGCCGCGTCCGGAAGTTCCGCTTCGACTTCTACGTTTCGCGGAAGTCCGTCGGCGTACCGGGCTTTCGCGCTCCACGATTTGGCGGCTCGAGCGCAGCGGTGCTTTCCCGAAGCGGATTCAGGTCTCGGTCAACGTCGTCGCGTGGCGCGAAGACGAAGTGGACGCCTGGATCATGTCGAAGCTCCAGCGGACCTGAGGGCGGCGTCGTGGTTGATCGGGGTGCTCAGGGTGTATATCCTTGTGTATGTACATCTGGCGCCCATGAAAACGACGAAGGTCTTCAGGAGCGGCAATAGCCAGGCCGTGCGGATTCCGAAGGAGTTCCACATCGAGGACGACGAGGTCGAGATCCGTCGCGAGGGGGACGCGATCGTGCTCAAACCGCGCAGGCGGTGCTGGGCGGCTCTGTTTGACAGCCTCGACAAGTTCACTGAGGACTTCATGGCGGAAGGGCGCAAGCAGCGGCCAGCTCAGAAGCGCCGGCGAGCGTTCTGATGAAGTTGATGCTGGACACGAACATCTGCATCGACATCATTCGCGAGCGCCCGCGCGAGGTTCTCGATCGCTTCAAGGCCCACGCGGTCGGCGAGGTCGGCATTTCGACGGTCACGTTCGCTGAGCTCGAGTACGGCGTCAGCGCCAGCAGCCGCCCGGCCAAGAATCGCCAAGCGCTCGCTCAATTCGTCTCGCCCCTGGAGATTGCGGCGTTCGATCGACCGGCGACGGTGACGTACGGCCGCTTGAGGGCCGTGCTCGAGAAGAAGGGCCAGATGATCGGGGCACTGGACCTCCTGATTGCTGCGCATGCTGTCAGTCTGGGGGTTCGACTGGTCACTCACAACGAACGCGAGTTCGGGCGGGTGCCTGGCCTGAAGATCGAGGACTGGACGTAGCCCCCATGGTGTTTGGCGAGCGCCGGGTGTTACCAAGAGGCGCGCCAATCACGGGGCAACTGGCTACGCGTCAAGCCCGCGGCAATGAGGCTCGACCCCTCTGGGCGGTGGTATTGCCCGACGGGGATTAATGGGAGGCAAGCCGATGCCACTCTACATGTACGACTGGAAGGACGGCGAGGTCTCGCTGGTCCAGGCAGCGAACAAGGACGCCGCCAACATGGACGTGCTGGATTCGCTGGGTTCAACGGAGACGGAAGAGATTCGCCAGGTGAATGACCTTGCCATCTCGCTTTACTACGACCCGGTGGTCAATCGGGTCGTGGCTGCACCGGATCGTTTCGACAGTGCCGGTCGGACGAACGACCGCCTGCGCGAGGCGCTGAAGCTGCCGCACAGCTACGAGGATGTGATCGAGTACCCGAGGCCGTTGCCCGACTCGGTATCTGAGATTCTCGAAGGCAAGAAGAGGCAGGACGAAAGCTCGGAGTGAAGGACTGGGTGACATTAGTTCCGGAGCGGCTGTCGCGCTAATCGCCCAGGAGCCGCTTTACGTCGCGTCGCCCGTGAAGCACTCGCACAATCTGAAGCGGTTTCGTGTCCGGACGGTAGATGACGAGGTACTTGAACACCGACCAGAACCGAACGTCCTCGTCCGTCAGGCCGCAAGTGGCCGATCCCGGGATTTTCGGCAAGCCGCTGCATGGCCTCATCGAGCGCATCGACGACCTTCAGCACCGCGCTCGGATTATCCCCTTCCAGAAACTCGATGATCTTCAGCAGGTCGCCCTCAGCAGCCGGCGTGAGGACGAAATCGCTCATGATGCCGAGCGGAGCTTTTGCCTGAGTTGATCGAAGAAAGCTTTGCCGTCGCTGAGCTTGCCGGCCTTCGCCTGCTCGACGCCGAGTTCGATCTCACGGCGCAGATCGGCGAGCACGGCCTCGCGCTCCTGTTCGCGCTCTTCGAGGAGACGGAGTCCCTCACGAACGGCTTCACCGGCCGTGGCGAATCGACCGGCTGCAACTCGCTCTTCGATAAAGGCTTCGAGTTCGGGCGGGAGCGTCACTGTGATTTGAGTGCCGGCCATGACTGATCACCATTGTGCCACGTTTACCGTTGACGACTGCCGATGGCCACTACCTTGCCCGACTGGCCCTTGAGGATCGCCTGTAGCCGCCTGGCCCAGCGTTCGAGCGCATCTCGCTTCTCGTTGTCGTACGCGTATCGGTCGTAGATGCGCGTGGCGGCCGGACCGCCCTCAATGTGATTGAGCACCTTCGCGATGTGGTCCCGCGGGACGCCCGCTTCAGCCATCCCCGTGGAAGCCGTCCGGCGAAGGTCGTGGGCGCGGAAATGGAATGAGAGGCCGCGACACAGAATCGACGCAGCCTTCTTGCCACGGTGCGCGATTGACCCGGCACCCCGGCGGTTCTCGAACACGAACTTCCCGCTCTCGCCGGCGATCTCGCGCCGGTGGCGCAGAATTTCGAGCACGGGCTTCGTGAGTGGCACGCGATGCGCCCGACGGTTCTTGGCGACGGTCGGCGGAATGGTCCACCAGCCGCTCTCGAGATCAACATCGGCCCACTGCATCTTCCGTGTTTCGCCTGGGCGCTGCGCCGTCAGCAGCTGCACTTGAAACGCGTGCGCGGTAGCGGGCGTCACCCGCGCTTTCGCGCGGCGAAGTTCCTGCGCTGCGTTATCGGGTTCTTCCTCGTTCTGGTTCGCCAGCGATTCCAGCGCCGCCCAGAGCTCGCGTATCTCCTCATCGCTGAGCACGCGATCGCGTGACTGTTCCTCACCGGGTTCAGGAATTCGCGATGCCGGATTCGCCTCGATCCACTCGCGGTCGAGCGCAAAGTTGAACATCCTGGAGAGCACGCCCAGGGTGCGATTGGCCATGACCGGCGCGTCGCGCTTCCGCGCGATGTCCTCCACGAGTTCGCGGACATCGCGCCGACGAATGTCGACGAGTCGCCGAAACCCGAGCACCGGCAGGAGGTCTTTGTCGATGATCCGCTTCTCTTCGCGCCAGCTGCGGTGGCGCTTCTCCGCCATCTCGAGGTACGCGCTGGCAAGGTCGCGGAACAGCTCTCCCTTGAGTTGATCCCGTTTATCCTGCGCGGGATCCTCGCCGTCCGCCGCTTTTCCAAGGACCGATCGTGCTTCGTTGCGCGCGTCGGCGAGGGACTTCTTTGGAGGCGGACCGTACGGTCCGATGGTCAATCGACGCATGCGTCGTCCAACCCGATAGCGAACGACGAACGCGCGCCTGCCTCCGTACGACACCCGCACCCCGAAGCCAGGCAGTTTGTCGTCCCAGTAATCGCGTTGACGTTCGCTCTCTGAGGGCACCGGAAGTGCGGCGATCGATCGATCGGTCAAATGGAGCACCGGCATCTGCGATTCCCTATGCGTCGCGGGACAGGGAGCCCGCTGTAGGTCACATATAGGTCACAAAATGACAGCGACAGCGTAGCATGGGTCGGAGAGCGTTGGAAAGCCAGAAGTGATGAATTGCTTAGAAAAACAGGCTGTTATGAGGCCGGATGGTCAGCGTTGGTGAGCGTTGAAAAACCTGAGAATTCTGCCTTGGGCGCAGGGGGTCGCTGGTTCGAATCCAGTCGCCCCGACCACTTTCCGAGTTCCGGGGTTACACCGGGGTGACAGCCCGCAGCAAACGGGCGCTCTTCCGCCGTATCCATGCAATCGCTTGCCCGGCTTATGGCACAACTCCCGGCGGACTCCGGTCATCGATAGAGAGCGCTGGCTGCGTAGGCGCTTCGGAGACCGCTGAACGCCTGCCCACGGCGACGCTCGTCGGCAAAACAGAGGATCCGTTCCTTCGCTGATCGAGCCTGTCGTTCTCTCACGAATTCTCGATTTTGCTGATACCGAGAACTTGATCAATCCCGCGACACCACGAATTTTGATAATTTAGCGTCGCCTACGCCTGAGCTGGAGTTAACCCCTTAACGGTTCTTCGGACGTGGGGCCAGCTGGCGCGACGATGCCAGTCTGCCCGCAGGTCGTCTCGTACGTAGACGCTGGCATTCACAGGTACTCGGTGTTCTGAGATGTTGAACCGTTTCGCGAAATTTCTGCTGGTATCAACGTCCCTGGCGCCCGTGCTTGGCGCGGTCGCCGTCAATCAGCTGGCCCGCGGCGAGCCCGCGTTGTCTTGGGCTCCGTGGCTGGTGGTCGCGCTGCTACTTGTGTTCCTTTGTTGGGCCTTGCTGCGATATGCGGCCAGTCACGCGCAGCGTCACGCGTTCCGGGTTAAGGAGTTTGAGCGGAACGATCAGGAGGTTTTGGCATTTCTACTCACGTATTTGCTGCCGTTCGTCGCGTCGGACAACATGTCGTTCAAGGGTGAATGGCTGACTGGCGCCTACATCTTGGGAGTCATTCTCCTCGTGTTCGCACACGCTGGAGCGCTCCATTTCAATCCGCTTATGGGCCTACTAGGATTTTACCGGTCTTCACCGATTTGAGTACAGCGGTTGAGCGGTCAGAAAGCGCGCCAGGTCTCGAGCCGATCGAATCGGGTGAGCGGTCGCCCATTTCAGTTTCAGCAGCAGCATGGCTTCATCCCTCATGCCC